>ERZ824978.1921-NODE-1921-length-19881-cov-3.099919_pt1 | contig 19881 bp, 9 predicted proteins | sample MGYA00519860_ERZ824978 | MGnify/ENA primary metagenome ERZ824978 (study PRJEB31778, sample SAMEA3449184) | human gut metagenome | biome: human gut; feature: human-associated habitat; material: faeces | place: United Kingdom | collected 2010/2012 ... | reverse complement strand
TTGCGGAGCATATTTGCCATTTTCCCGAAGTGAAAAGCTGTTATTTGATGAGCGGCGGATTCGATCTTTGCCTCTTTTTGGAAGGCAAAACAATGCGAGAGGTTGCGCTGTTTGTGGCGGAAAAACTGGCGCCGCTTTCAGAAGTGACATCAACTGCAACACATTTTGTGCTGAAAAAATACAAAGGGGAAGGCGTGATCTTTTCTTCTGAGCCGGAACGGGATCTGCGCGAGGAGGAAGAGCAATGATGGATTATTCTCGCTTGATGAATCAAACCGTGATACAGACCCCACCGTCCGGTATCCGTAAATTTTTTGACATCGTAAATGAGATGGAAGATGCCATTTCTCTCGGTGTAGGAGAACCGGATTTTGATACACCGTGGCATATCCGTGATGAGGGAATTTTTTCTTTAGAAAAAGGAAGAACCTTTTACACATCCAATGCAGGTTTAAAAGAGTTAAAGCAGGAGATTGCAAAATACATATATCGCAAATGCAATATTACCTATGACTACAAAAAAGAGATCATGGTCACGGTAGGAGGCAGTGAGGCAATTGATATTGCTATGCGTGCCATGTTAGATCCGGGAGATGAAGTATTGATCCCGCAGCCAAGCTATGTATCTTACGAACCATGTGCCATCTTAGCAAATGGAACACCGGTCATTATCGAATTAAAGGAAGAGAATGAATTCCGTCTGACAAAGGAAGAATTAGAAGCAGCAATTACGCCAAAGACAAAGCTGTTAGTGCTGCCATTCCCGAACAATCCGACCGGAGCAGTCATGGAGAGAAAAGATTTAGAAGAGATTGCAGAGGTTATCAAAGAGCATGACATCTTTGTTTTAAGTGATGAGATCTATGCAGAGCTTACTTACTGTGGAGAACATGTGTCGATCGCTTCCCTTCCGGGAATGAAAGAAAGAACGGTATTGATTAACGGTTTTTCAAAGGCATATGCAATGACCGGATGGCGTTTAGGTTATGCCTGTGCTCCGGCAGAAATATTAGAGCAGATGTTAAAGATTCATCAGTTTGCCATTATGTGCGCACCAACGACAAGCCAGTATGCAGCCATTTCCGCACTGCGTAACGGTGACGATGATGTGATGAAGATGCGTGAAGAATACAACGAAAGAAGACGCTATTTAGTGCATCGTTTTAAGGAGATGGGCTTACAGTGCTTTGAACCGTTTGGAGCATTTTATATTTTCCCAAGTATTCAGGAGTTCGGTATGACATCGGAAGAGTTTGCAAACCGATTCTTACGGGAAGAGAAGGTTGCGGTTGTTCCGGGAACGGCATTCGGTGCCTGCGGCGAGGGATTCCTTCGGATCTCCTATGCGTATTCACTGGACAATCTGAAGATGGCATTAGAGCGTTTGGAGCATTTTATTGCACATTTGCGAGAGGAAAAGAAGAATGGCTAAGCTCAATATCGTATTATATGAGCCGGAGATTCCGGCAAATACCGGAAACATCGGAAGAACCTGTGTGGCAACAGGAACAAAACTGCATCTGATCGAACCTCTTGGTTTTTCTTTAAGTGAAAAGGCGTTAAAACGTGCCGGTATGGATTACTGGTCGCAATTAGAAGTGGAACGTTATGTAAACTACGAGGATTTTTTGCAGAGAAATCCGGGAGCTAAGATATATATGGCAACGACGAAGGCCAAGAAGATTTATTCGGAAGCATCTTACGAACCGGACTGTTATATTATGTTCGGCAAGGAGAGTGCGGGAATCCCGGAGGAGATATTGGTAGAACATCCGGAGGAGTGCGTGCGTATTCCGATGATCGGAGAGACACGTTCTTTGAATCTCTCTAATTCCGTAGCAATTGTGTTGTACGAAGCCCTCAGGCAGAATCAGTTTGACCACATGAAGTTAGAAGGAGATTTACACAGACTTCATTGGGAGAATGTATAAATCAGCAGGAAAGGCATAATCTGGTGCATAGGATGAAGATTATTAAAGCAGAAAAATTAGTACATGAATATATACACCGGGATGAGGACAATCAGGTGGAGTCTATTCAGACTGCATTGGACGGCGTGGATATTGAAATCGAAAAGGGACAGTTTGTGGCAATTTTAGGTCACAACGGTTCCGGAAAGTCCACGTTGGCAAAGCATATGAATGCGATCTTAGAACCTTCCGGTGGCGAGATGTGGGTGGACGGAATGGACACCTCCGATGAAAAACATCTCTGGGATATCCGTCAGTCTGCCGGCATGGTATTTCAGAATCCGGACAACCAGATCATTGCCAGCGTGGTAGAAGAGGATGTCGGATTCGGACCGGAAAATATCGGTGTTCCGACAGATGAGATCTGGGAGCGTGTCGAGGAGAGTTTAAAGGCAGTAGGAATGTTGAAATTCCGCAGTCATTCTCCGAACAAGCTGTCGGGAGGACAGAAACAGCGTGTGGCGATTGCGGGAGTCATGGCAATGCAGCCGGAATGTATTATCTTTGATGAGCCTACGGCAATGCTTGACCCGAACGGACGAAAAGAAGTATTGCAGGCGGCACATCTGCTCAACCGGAAAAAAGGTGTGACCGTGATCCTGATCACACACTATATGGAAGAAGTTGTGGATGCTGATCGGGTATTTGTCATGGATAAGGGAAAAGTCGTGATGCAGGGAACTCCGCGTGAGATTTTTTCACAGGTGGAGCAGCTGAAAACGTATCGTCTGGATGTTCCGCAGGTCACTGAGTTGGCGTATGAGCTTCGCCGGTCTTGTCCGGATATTCCGGAGGGCATTCTCACGATTGCGGAATTCCTGCATGTACTCGTAATCTTTCAGTTTTCCACTGTTGATAAGGCCGGATGCAAAAGAAATAAATTTGGCTTCTCCTGCAGGAGCTTTATATTCGTCCAAATCCCCTTTGATAACTTTATAAGCATTCATACGCTTTTCGATACTGGGAATGGACGGTGTTTTGCCGTCTACTGTCCAGTAAGCGTCGACCAGATTTTGTGTCGGAGTCACAGAAGACCAACCTCCTAATTGATTCGGACGGATGCTTGTGTATCGTGTCATATCTTGGTAGTCCCAACTGGAAGCGGTATATTGACGAGTCATTACATATTCCGGATTGTCTGGGTTCCCGTTTTCCGTATGCCATAAAGATTCGTAGCTGAACATGCCTTTCATAAATTTGTCACGGTCGATACCGTATTTGTCAAAATCTATGTATAATTCCATTTCTTCAGCTTCTTTCTTTTGTGCTTCGGTCAATTCACTGACTTGGAATAATGAAAAACCTCCTTTATCCATGATTTCTTTGGCTGCTGCTTCTGCTGTCGGATAGTCGCCGAAATAAAGGGCTGCTCTTGCTTTTACGGCTAAAGCTGCATATTTGGTCATACGTCCTTTTTCGTTCGGATAACTACCTGCATATTTTTCCGGAAGGATAGCTGCTGCTTCAGTTAGTTCGTTGAGAATAAATTCACGGATTTTGCTTGTTTCGTCGCGAGGAATGTTGGGAGCATCGTATGACAATACATCGGTGATCAAAGGAACTTTACCAAATGTTGTTGTCAAGTTCAGATAAGTCCATGCACGCATAGCTCGGACTTCCGCTTTGAACCGTGTTTTCAGATCTTCATCCATCGGAACATTCTCTATTTCCTGCAAGAAAATGTTTTGTTTGCGGACTGTTTCGAAGTTATAGCCTTCGTCATATAGAGCACTGAGGCCGTTTTGCTGATAAATAGCTCCGTTCGATTCCCATGAATATTGGCAGTATGCATCGTTCGTATACGAATCGCTGTGAACAGCTGCGCCGGGAATGCTTGCTGAGTAAACAGCGTTCAGATTATACCATGCATCTTTTTCTGATGTCCAGAATGTTTCTGTTGCAATGCTGGAAGTCGGTTCGACATCCAGGTCACAACTGCAAACTGTTGTTCCCAGAGCTAGGCAGAAGAACGTATGTTTGAATATATTATTAACTGTTTTCATTTTGCTTTTTGTTAGAATGTTAAGTTTACACCAAGTGAAATAGAAGAAGTTCCGCGGGTGTCTGTTCCACGTCCGGACGGTGTTTCCGGATCAAAGTCTTCCATGCGGTGATCTGCACGGATTGTAAATGGATTTTCAGCCGATACGTAAAGTTTCAAAGCATCGACACCTAAATGCTGAATTTGGTGTTTATTGAAATTATATCCGAATGTGATATTTTTGATACGGAAATAATCAGAATCGAACAACCAGAAATCGGAGAACTTATTGTTGAAAGTAGAGTGTGCACTTGTACGCGGATAGATACGAGGATAAGCTGCATTTGGGTCGGGGTTATCAACGGTCCAGCGTTTCAGGTGAAATTCACGTGGACTGGCATTATCAGAGAAAGCCCAAGCCTGTTCCTGATAGAAACGAACCATTGTTCCAGTCACACCTTGTCCGAACATACTTAATTCGAAACCTTTGTAACGTAAGTTTAGATTAACGCCGTATGTAATATCGGGAACGTCACAAGCCAGATAGTCTCTGTCCTTATCGGTCAGTTTTCCGTCGCCATCCAAGTCTACATATTTAATGTCTCCGGCCTGCGGGGTAATGCCGTCTGTTATGTAGTTGCCATTGTCGATGTCTTCCTGTGTCAATAAACCGTCTGAGCGGAAACCGTAGAATGTGCCGATAGCATAACCCACTTTCTTAATCCAAGGGTCTTCGATCATCGGATCGTTTGCTCCTAAATCTTTTACCTTATTCCAGTTTTTAGACAGATTAAAACCAACCGTATAAGAGAAATCTCCAATGGATTTGTTGTGAGATATGTTGAATTCCAGACCTTTGTTACTTACTTTACCGATATTTTGCGAAACCTTATAGTCACTATTGATACCGACTTCTGCTGGACTCGGATAAGATAGTAGGATATCTTTGGTTTGTTTGTCGTAGAATTCACCAGTGAAACTGAAAAGTCCGTTTAGAATATCGAAATCGACCCCGACATTGGTAATCGTTACGGTTTCCCAACCTAATCCAGGATTAGCTGGCTTTCCTTCTCGAATACCGCTGACGATCGTATTTTCGAAGTTATAATTTCCACCCTGTACATAGGTCGAAAAATAATCATATTGTCCTACGTTATTGATATTACCTAACTGTCCCCAGGAAGCACGCAATTTCAAATTATCGATCCAACTGGCATCTTGCATGAAACTTTCCTGGTTAATACGCCATCCGGCAGAGAACGAAGGAAAGAAACCCCAGCGGTTGTCTTTGTGGAAACGGGAAGAAGCATCTGCGCGAAAGTTGGCTTCCAACAGATACCTGTCTTTGTACGAGTAGTTCAAACGGGCAAAGTAAGACATTAATTTATCTTCGTAAACATCACCTTCCGTGCTCATGTCGCTGGGGGCGCTCGAACCTCCATTAATACCCGTCATACCGTTGGTTGGGAAATTGCGGCGCCATGATTTTTGTTGTTGGTATTTGTAATGTTCGTATGAGACACCTCCTAATGCACTTATATTATGGTTTTCGTTGCTCCAATTATAATTGGCCAAACCATTGTAGGTTAAACGACTATTTTCGTTCCAGTCATATGTCATCTTGGAAGCGGTCACATCCGTACCGTTCAATTCTGAGCCGGTTACGAAATCTTTGATTTTATTTCTATTGGCTTCGTATGTTTTACCTTTATAGTCATATGCCTTATAGATCATTTGTCCGGTCAGTGTCAATCCTTTAACTGGTTTAATATCGAGGGCGAGGTCGATCAATGTATTTTGTGATTTGTTGTTGTTCCATCCCCCTTCTTCCAAGCGACGTAGTGGATTACGTTGCATATTTACCAGCGCTGCAGGATTTCCCCCTTCGTAACTACCCCATTCTCCATTGCTTTGACGAGCTACATATGTAGACGGAACGGTTAGAAGTTCTGTATATCCAATACCTCCGCTTTCTGTATTGTTTGTGTTTTGGATATATTTGAAGTTTGAACGCCAAGACAACCATGAGGTTATATCGGATGAGAGGTTGGTGGTCATATTATATCGGTTGGCGGAAGCTCCGGGGGTAAATTTGTCATCATACATATACCCTAATGAGGTGAAATATTTGACTTTGTTTCCTCCGCTTACGCTAACGGAATGCTTTGTCATGACTGCTAAATCGTCCAGCACTAAATCATACCAGTTTGTATTCGGATACATATCTGGGTTACTTCCGTTACGGAACATTTCGATCTCTTCATCCGAATATGGCATCTCTGCATTCGGATTTTCATTGAATGCCGCTTCATTGCTCAAACGAGCATACCATTCCGAACTTAAAACTTTTGGAGTGTATGTTGCGATCTTCATGGATACTGTTCCATCATAGGTCACTTTTACATCACCTTCCTTACCGTCTTTGGTCTTGACTAAGACAACACCGTAAGCAGCACGAGAACCATAAATAGCAGAAGAAGCGGCATCCTTCAGAAAAGAAACGCTTTCGATGGAATTCGGGTCCAAATTGGAGAAGAATGTAGCATCTGCTATTGCTCCGTCAATGACAAACAAAGGGGAAGAAGTCCCCAAGTTTCCGCGACCACGCATGTTGATGGAGATGGAACCTTGACGGTTGATAATGGTTACTCCCGGTACCTGCCCTTGAACGGAAGCCAACACGTCCGTATTGACACGCTCTTTCAGCTCTTCGGAGCCGACAGATGCAACGGCACCGGTGAGGTTTACTTTCTTTTGGGTACCATAGCCGATCACGACTACTTCATCCAATTTTTGGGTGTCTTCTTTCAGACTGACTTTGATCGTTTGTTCTCCATTGTATTTGATCTCTTGGGTCAAATAACCAATAAATGAGATAACGATTACATCTCCCTTTTTTACTTCCAGGACAAAATTACCGTTCATGTCGGTAACAGTACCGTTTGTAGTGCCTTTTACAACTACCGAAGCTCCTGCTACAGGGCCGAACTCGTCTTCAACGACACCTTTCAAACTTGCTTGCTGCTGAGAAATGCCAACTTTGGGAGTCGTAGTTTCGTTGGCGGCAAATATCACCCCTGATGAACAAAGGGCTACAGACAACAGCAAAAAACTGACTGGTCTTGCGATTTTCAACATACTAATTGTTTTTTGTTTAATAATAGTTAGATATAATAGGCTTTAAGAGGATCTGTTTTCTTCTACAGCTCACACTTACTTGCTTATTTTTAGTAATTAGGGTCAAAGTTTATGCTTGCACATGCGTAGTTCTTGTAGGACTATGACTTATTGTAAGAAATATAAAGCTGTATAGGCAAAAAGGAGGATTTTTTGTATGAAGTTCTTGTAGGACTATGATTAAGTTATACGAATTTGTACCAAAACATCAGAATTACCAGTCTGTTTCTTGTAGAAAACCTTGGGAGTAAACCTGATTTTCCTAGTAATTAATCTGTTGATGTTAGTAAGTTATGTGGTCTATGATTATCAACCGGAAAGTATACAATCTTCAGCTAATAGACAGATTACTTTAATATGTGGAAATATTTATCCCATCATGCTATTTATCAGTTATTTATAACCAAAGTAATATATATAGCGGGAAGCAGACGATTACATAGCAAATTAAATTATTGATTAGAATCTATCCATATAAATTTAGATCTATACAATAAGTATATAGAAAAAAAGCAAGAAAATCTGATAGGTTTAGAAAATAACACTCGGAAACGCTTAATTGTTAATTAACATTTTAAGATGTGTACTTGGTTGAAATTCCTGAGAGCTTCGGGATATATATGAAACAAACTATGGATTCATGCATCTTGCACAATACAACCATATTGTCGAATTTTCAAAGGATTTAGGGTAAAGAATAGAGGTAGTAAAAGAAAATAACGATTAATATCATTTGTATTAGTAAAATATTTTAATATATTTGTCTCAATGTATAAAAACGGTATTAAAATACATTCAATAGTATTCTTGCTAATTTTTTCTAAAAAAACATGCAAGATAATAAATAAATGTATTACATTTGCCCCGTCAAAGGACGTAGTCCTACAAGAACTATGTTCTCATTTGCATGGCAAATGTATGACAGATGTTAGGAATCATACCATGAATGTAAAGAATCTATAAGTAAGGTGGTTATCACCTCCTTGGATCTTATTCATATAGTGACTATTATTATTAAACAAAAAACAATTAGTATGTTGAAAATTGCAAGACCAGTCAGCTTTTTGCTGTTGTCTGCTGCTTTATGTTCCTCAGGAACAGTGTTCGCAGCTAATGAGACAGCAACTCCTAAAGTTGGTATTTCTCAGCAACAGAAAAGTTTGAAAGGAACAGTTAATGATGTACTGGGCCCCGTAGCAGGTGCTTCAGTTGTCGTAAAAGGTACGACGAACGGTACGGTTACTGACATGGACGGTAACTTTGTTTTGGAAGTGAATAACGGTGATGTTCTTCAAATCTCTTTCATCGGTTATGTAACACAGGAAATCAAGTACACCGGACAAGCGACTTTGACTGTGAATCTGATGGAAGATACTCAGAAACTGGAAGAAGTCGTAGTTGTCGGTTACGGTACACAAAAGAAAGTGAACATGACCGGGGCTGTTGCACAGATTGACAGCAAAGCGTTAGAAAATCGCCCGGTTCAGAACGTTTCTACCGCATTGCAAGGTACTATGCCGGGTGTTCAGGTTACTTCCGGCGGTGGCCGTCCCGGACAGGATGGTGGTACGATTCGCGTGCGTGGTGTTGGTACATTAAACACGGCTGATCCTTATATTTTGGTGGATGGTATCGAAACTGGAACGATGAACTCGGTTGATCCGAACGATATCGAAAGTATTTCTGTATTGAAAGATGCTGCTTCTGCTGCGATCTATGGTTCGAAGGCGTCAAATGGTGTAATCTTGATTACGACAAAACGTGGTAAGACAGGTAAACCACGTATCTCTTATAATGGATATGTAGGTTTCCAGAAACCGACGGAAATGATTGACCGTATCAGCTCTTATGACTATGCGCGCTTGTATAGCCAGTCTATGATCGATGAAGGCTTGAATCCCCGTTTCAATGAAACTGATATTGAGAATTTCAGAAATGGTACTTCTCCTAACACGGATTGGTATGATGAAGCCTATAGAACCGGTGTACAGCATTCTCATAATGTAAGTGTGAGCGGTGGTACGGAAAATGCGAAGTATATGGGATCTGTCGGCTATTTGGGACAGACCGGTATTTTACCGAATGCGGACAGACAGCAATTTAATGCTCGTACAAATTTGGATCTGAAGCTGAATTCCAGATTGACGGTTCGTTTGAATTTGGCATATATCAAGAATGACTATTCCGACCCAATTTCTTCTTATGCATCTGGCATAAGTGAAACTGGTGATCCGAATAGTGCTGCCAGCTCTGATCAGATTATCCGTCAGTTGAACCGTATTGCTCCGTGGATTGTAGGTCGTGCTGAAGACGGTACTTATGGTACTATTGGAGATGGTAACCCACTTGCGTGGTTGGATGTTAACCAAACTGTTGACCGTAAAAATCAGAATTTCTCTGGTACCCTGTCTGCCGATTATAAAATCATCGACGGTTTAGTTGCAACAGTGACGGGTTCTTATGTTAACAATCAACAACACTATCGTGCATTTCAAAAATATATTCAGTACAATCCGAATAAGGAAACAGAACCGAATCGTTTGGAAGAACGTTTTACCGGTTGGCATCGTGCAAACTTTGATGCATTGTTGAATTTTGACAGACAATTCGGTGAACACGGTTTGAAAGCAATGGCAGGTTGGCATACGGAAAAGTATGACTACACCTATAACCAGCAGTTCCGTAAGAATTTCCCGACTAATGATCTGACCGATATCGCGGCTGGAGATGCTGCTACTCAGAAGAACAATGGCTATACACGTGAGTTGGCGATGATTTCTTGGTTCGGACGTATTAACTATGATTATGCCGGCAAATATTTGTTGGAAGGTAATATCCGTTCTGATGCTTCTTCCCGTTTTGCTGATGGTAATCGTTGGGGATATTTCCCTTCTTTCTCTGCTGCATGGCGTATTAGTGAAGAAGGTTTCATGGAAAATACGAAAGATTGGTTGAACAACTTGAAGATTCGCGGATCATGGGGGTTACTGGGTAATCAAGATGCATTGACTGATTATTATCCTTGGATGAATACCTATAATCTAGATGCAAGTTATCCGTTAGGAGGTGCTTTGCAGTCGGGGTATTATCAGAAAGCATATAAGCTGTCTTCTATCTCTTGGGAAAAATCTCGTACATGGGGACTTGGTTTTGATGCGACAGTCAATAACAAGATCAATGTGACATTTGACTACTATGACCGTAGGACAACAGGTATTATCATGGATGTTCCGGTTCCGGCAGAATTTGGTTTGGATGCTTATAAAGATAATGTAGGTGAAATGTCCAATCGAGGTGTTGAAGTGATTCTGAGCTACAACAACAAATGGGGGGATTGGTCGTTTGGTGCAACCGGAAACTTCTCGTACAACAAAAACGAATTATTGGATTTAGGTTTGAGTCCGGATGCCGGAGGTGTAACGGCTGATCCGAACAATGGCAATAAGGTTCGTAAGATTGGTGAAGCGCTGAACACATATCGTGTTTATAAAGCAGATGGTTTCTTTGAATCGGATGAAGCAGCTCAGGCTTGGATGGATAAATATTCCACACAGGCAGGTTATCCGTTTGGAACTAAAAAGTTCAAGGGAGGTGATCTGATCTATCAGGATGCAAACGGTGATGGTAAAATGACGGCTGATGACCGCGTCCTTGCAGGTTCTTCAGATCCTAAATTTACGTTTGGTTTGAATCTGAATGCTGCTTATAAAGGCTTCGACTTATCCATGTTGTTTACGGGCGCGGCTGGCGTGCATCGTTTGATCAACCAGGAAGTAACAGGCTATTTCGGTGGCGATGACTCACATCCGGCAACTGTATGGTTGGATGCTTGGACACCGGAAAACAAAGATGCAACGATGCCACGTGTGGCTTATGATGTAACATCTCCGAGTCTGTCATCTAATGTCGTGTCTACATTCTGGTTGCAGAATTCCAGCTATTTGCGTATGAAGAACCTGCAATTCGGTTATACACTTCCGAAGAATGTGATCAAATCGGTTGGAATTGAAAACGTACGTTTCTACTACTCTGTAGAAAACCTGTTTACTATCCATAATATGCTTGTCAATGTGGATCCGGAAATCGGAGATGAACGCGGTTCCAGTTTCCCGTTAACTCAGACACATGCTTTTGGTGTGAATGTGACATTCTGATAAGAACGATTGTTTAAGATTAAAATTAAAGAATAAAATATGAAACGTGTATTAGTATATATGCTGGCCGGGATGGCATTGGTCGGGACTTCCTGTTCGGACTTTTTGGATACGATTCCCCATGACGCACTGTCTCCCAGCACAACTTGGCAAACAGAAAAGGATGCTGAAAAGTTTTTGATTGGTTGTTATGACGGTTGGGCTGATGAAACGGGTATTCTGTATTGGGATTGTGCTTCCGATTTCGGTTTCAATTTCCATGTCCATGAAAATTATCGGAATATCGGAAATGGTAGTATGACTGCCAGCAACGCAGTTGCAGATTATTATAAATTTGGAATGATCCGTCGTTGTAACGATTTCTTGACCAATATCCAAAATATTGAATTTGCGGATGCAAAGAAGAAAGACAATATGATTGGTCAGGTGAAAACGATCCGGGCTTATACTTATTTCAATATGAACTGGCAGTATGGCGGTGTACCTATTATCGATTCTTATGAAACAGCTGAAGAAGCACAAGTTCCCCGCAATACGGAAGAAGAGGTGAAAAAGTATATCTACGACGAGTTGGATGCTGCTATCCCGATGTTAGATGATGCTCCTGCCGCAAGTGGTTATATTGCCAAAGGTACGGCTTTGGCTATCAAGATGCGTTCAGCCCTTTATTATGCCGACTATCAGCGTGCGAAAGAGGCTGCAAAAGCTATTATGGATTTAGGACAGTATGAACTGGATCCGAGCTTTGAAAATATATTTATGGTGAGCGGACAGAATTCGAAAGAAATCATAGCTGCTGTGCAACATGATGAAAATCTGTATTCAAATTGGATGATCGCCACGATGTATAACAATTCGGATGCAGGTTGGTCTTCTATGGTTCCATCCAAAAATCTGATTGATGCGTATGAAATGAGTAATGGTTTGACAAAAGAAGAGGCTGGTAGTGGTTACGATCCTGTTCATCCTTTTGCAAATCGTGACCCGCGTATGGCAATGACGGTTCTTTATCCGGGTATGGATTGGGTTAATTATAAGGGAGAAGAAACGATCATTAACACATTGGATAAGGAGGTGAATGGTAAAACGAATCCGGATCATCCGGGTACGGCCAACAACTCTTCGAAGACGGGTTTGACTTGGGCTAAATATTTGGCTCCGATGTCTCAATATGGAGATGTTTGGTCTTCGAATGCGCAGACGATCATTTTCCGGTATGCAGAAGTATTATTGACATATGTGGAAGCTGAGAACGAATTGAACGGCCCGTCTGCTGAAATATACGATATGTTGGATCAGATTCGTACGCGTGTAGGTATGCCGAAAGTAGATCAGAGTAAATATGGTACTAAAGAAACATTGCGTGAATTGATTCGTCGCGAACGTTCTATCGAGTTAGCTGGTGAAGGCCTTCGTCGTGCCGATATTCTTCGTTGGAAAGATGCAAGTGGCAAGATGGTTGCTGAAACGGTATTGAATGCTCCTTTGGAAAGCTTCACCGGAACGATCAATTATGATGAAAAAGATCCGTACAAACGTGCAGTCATAAGTGGTGTCGAATTAGTTGAAAACCGTTCGTTCGCTCCTCATAACCGGTATTTACCGATCAAGCAGGATGCACTTGATAAAAACAAGCTATTGAAACAGAATGACGGTTATTAATAAGAACTGATATATTTATCATGTTTTAAGAGGGATATATTGGATCATTTCCAATATATCCCTTTCCTTTGTACAGAAAAACACTAACATAGCATGAAGCATTATCGAATTTTCTCTTTTATCTTGTTGTTCATTTGTGCTGCATTCGGACAAAGTTGCAGTATCTCCTCTTCCGGCCGGGAAGTCCTGGACATGAATACCGACTGGGCTTTTTATCGGGGGGATGTGGTGGAAGGGAGCCGGACGGATCTGGATGATTCAGGATGGATACCTGTCGCACTACCCCATATCATGCAACTGGAAATGAAACATTGCGGCGGGAACTCCATTTATGACGGGATCGGTTGGTCTCGCCGTTATTTCAAACTGCCTGCGAAGTATAAGGATAAACGGATTGTCGTCTCTTTTGAAGGAGTGATGACGAATTGCGATGTTTATCTGAACGGCCAAAAAGTGACGGAGCATCATGGTGGTTATATGGGATTTGTCGCAGACCTTACGGACCGTATCGATTGGAACGGTAATAATGTGCTGGCTGTCCGGGTCTCTGCCGAGCCGGACCCGCTGACACCTCCGGGAAAGCCGCAGGACAAAATGGATTTCTATTATTATAGTGGGATTTATCGGGATGTCCGGATGGTGATTACGGACAAAGTATATATCACCGACCCGTTGCAGGAAGATATTGTTGCCGGTGGAGGTCAGTTTGTGACGTATCCCGAAGTGACAAAAGACAAGGCGAGGGCACATCTTGCGACTCATGTCCGGAATTTGACGGATAAAGATCAGACATTGTCTGTTTTCTCGCAACTGGTCGATTCGGCTGGCCACGTTATTGCTGAGGCTGAAACACCGGTCACCTTGCACAAGCAATCGGACAGAACGGTGGAGCAGGACCTCTTTGTTAACCAGCCTGCTTTATGGCATCCTTATACGCCTAATCTCTATACCTTGCGTACGCAATTATTATCGGAAGATAAAGTGCTCGACGAAACCACCCGGAAAATCGGTATTCGTACGATCCGGTACACGGCCGAGGAAGGATTCTTTATCAATGGTGAAAAACTGTATATGCGCGGAGCCAACCGTCACCAGGCTTTTGCCAATGTTGGGGATGCGGCTTCCAACTCAATGCAGGTACGGGATGTGATCGACCTGAAACGGGGTGGTTATAATGCGGTTCGCGCCGCCCATTATCCGAATGATCCGGCTTTCTTGGAGGCGTGTGACCGGTATGGGCTGTTAGTGGTGGAGTGTATTCCCGGATGGCAGTTCTATAATCCGGATTCAATCTTTATTGAACGTTTGTATGAAATCGGACGCCAGATGATCCGCCGTGACCGGAATCATCCTTCTGTTGTCCTTTGGGAAACGGCTTTGAACGAATCCCGTTATCCGGTCTCTTTGGCAAAAGAGATTTTCGAACTGTCTCATGCCGAATATCCGGGCGATCAGATGTACACGGCAGGTGATTACTTCGGGCATGCGGAAATGGAGCCCTATTATGATGTCTTTTATAAACAGGTTTCCAAATTCCCGAAAGACGGGGATGTGATGAGTAATTATCCGGAAGATTTTATAGTAGTCAAGCCGTTGTTTACCCGCGAATGGGGAGATGGCGTGGGCGAAAAGCCACGTGTCAGCTTGAAGCGAGGAAGAACAGATGCGCCAGTGCCGCAGCCGTATCGAGCAGTTGAATGGTAAAGGCTATTTTGACTGGTGCATGCTGGATGCCAATCCACATATGGGTGGACATTTCGTTTGGAGCTACAATGACTATGCACGGGGCAGCCAGGATGAAACGATGTATAGCGGTGTGGTGGATATCAACCGGTATCCGAAATTCAGCTACTTCATGTTGCAGAGTATGAGGGACAAAGCAGTTTCACAACCCGGATTGTATGAAGGGCCGATGGTCTTTATCGCTTCCTATAATGCTTCGGGAGATTTCGCCTCGTCTACAACAGATATAACGGTTTTTTCCAACTGCGACGAAGTCCGTCTTTATCGTAATGAGAAGTTGATCGGAACTCAGACACGGGAAGAACGGACACCTCTGTTTCGTTCGATTGTCGAGAAAGGCGGCAGTCCAATGTTCGTCTTTAATGCCGGGGAATATGAAACTGGAACGTTAAAGGCGGAAGCGCTGGTTGACGGAAAGATTGTGGCAACCCACAGTGTGAGCACTCCGGGAAAAGCCGATCGTCTGGTTGTGGACATTAAGACGGATGGCATTGTTCCTGTTGCCGACGGCTCGGATATGATTCCTGTCTACTTTAAGGTCTGTGACAAGAACGGTTCTTTGATCTACAACTCTGGACAGGAAATCCGGATTCTGGTGTCTGGTGAAGGAGTGCTGGTCGGAGATACGATCAGCCGTATCGGTATCAATCCTCAGAAGGTGGAAGGTGGCGTTGGTTTCGCATTTGTCCGCACGACGAAGAAAGCCGGTAAGATTACGGTGAAAGCGACAGCAGAGGGTTTGTTCGCCGGTGAAGCGGAAATCAGCACGAAGCCGTTTGAAGGGAAGTCTCTGCCTGATGGAAAACATGCTCTGTTTACGGGGAAAGAGGAAGACAATGTTGTGGTAAAACCTTCTTCCTGGCAGAAGCGTATCTTGGAGAAACCTCGCCTGAAAATCGCGTCGGTTCAGGTTGGAAGCAGCCAGGACGGGTATCCTGCTTCCAATATAATCGACAATGACGATCATACTTGGTGGATTGCCGGAGAAGACCGGTTGCCACAGGTAGTCACTTTGGTGCTGGACCGTCCGACATACGTGGCTGCCAGCCGTATCCTTTTCCAGAAAGACAGTTCTTCCTATAAGCATAAGGTAGAGACTTCTGAGGATGGCGAACGGTGGGAACTCTTGTATGAGCGTGAATGTACGGGCTGGGAATTTAAGCCGATGACGGTTGACCGGGAAGTGAAATATCTCCGCTTGACAATCGAGAATGTTTCCGAAGGGCGTGCCGGCCTGGGGGAAATCTCGCTCTATTAATATATTATATAACGTATAACACGTCTAATCTGAATAGCATGAAAAGAATAGTATATATGTTGGCAGTCCTGTTCTACGGGACAAGCCTTTTTGCACAAGACAAGCCGTTCGACATTGAGCATGCGCCGGCTCCTTTGTTCCGTTGTCCTATCTATGACGGCCCTACCGACCCGACGCTCGAATGGAACGCGGAGCGGCAGGAATGGTGGATGTTCTACACGCAACGCCGTGCCAATGTCCCTAACTTGCAGGAAGTGGCCTGTGTATATGGCAGTAAAGTCGGGATCGCGGCAACCAAGAACAACGGTAAAAACTGGTATTATGTCGGGACAGCGAACCTGCCGGAACCCATGCAAGGACAGAGCACTTTCTGGGCTCCCGATGTGTTCAAGCATAAGGACACTTATTACATGATCGTGACCTTTATCCCCGGTATTCATCCTTTCTGGGGAGGTGATGCCCGGCTTGTCTTTTACAAAAGCAAGGATCTGATGAACTGGGATCTGGTGGAGGAAATAGAAGGTACACATGGTTGTATCGACGCTTCGGCGTTTCAGATGCCGGACGGAACATGGAAGATGTGGTACAAGACTCCCGATTCCAAGACGAATACGGGTGTGAGCAAGGATTTGACGACTTGGAAGGTAACCGGCAAATGTGAGATTGACGATGTCCCGCATGAGGGGCCGATCGTCTTTTATTGGAAAAATAAATACTGGAACATCATCGACGAATGTAATCTGGGATATGTCGGCTTGCACTGTTACGAATCGGACGATGCGACTAACTGGACCTATAATTCGACAATCCTGAACAAACCGGGCCTCCGTCCGGACGATTTCGACCAGGGAAGGCATTGCGATGTCGTTGTGATCGGAGACCGTGCTTTTATTTTCTATTTCACCCATCCGGGACGGACGTATAAAATGGACGGTATGGAAGTGGAAGAAAATACTTGGAACTATCATCGTGCCTCTATCCAGATAGCCGAATTGGAATATGTGGATGGAAAGATTGTTTGCGACCGGGATAAGTATGCAAAGAAAGTCCCGTCACCTATCGAGCGGAAGAAGAAGTAAACGGGAATAAAAAGAGGTATAAAATGAAAATAGATCGTTTGTTTGTTGTTTCTTTAGGGGCAATCACCGGATTGGCTTCTTGCTCGTCCGGCCAGGAGGAAGAGGCGCAAAGACCGAATATCCTGATCCTGCTCGCGGATGATGCCGGATATGCGGATTTTGGATTTATGGGGGCGACGGATATCCAGACACCTAACATCGACCGCCTGGCAGCCGAAGGGTGTATCTTTACGGATGCTCATGTGGCGGCGACGGTGAGCAGCCCTTCGCGATCCATGATGCTGACGGGCCGCTACGGACAACGCTACGGATATGAATGTAACCTGGATAAGCCGGGAGATGGCCTTCCTGACGATGAAGAATTGCTTCCGGCTTTGTTGAAACGGTATGACTACCGTACGGGCTGTATCGGAAAATGGCATTTGGGCTCCGAACCCTCCCAGCGTCCGAATGCGAAAGGCTTCGATACGTTCTACGGGCTTTTGGCCGGCCATCGCTCTTATTTCTATGATCCTGAAACCAGTGATAAGGATGGCAACCTGCAACAATACCAGTACAACGGGCGGAAACTGTCTTTCGACGGTTACTTCACTGATGAACTGGCTTCTAAGGCACAGCTGTTTGTTACGGAGAGCGAGCAGCCCTTTATGCTGTATATGTCCTTTACCGCTCCCCATTCTCCCAATGAAGCGATGGAAGAAGATTTGGCGCGTTTCGAAGGACAGCCCCGCCAGAAGTATGCGGCTATGATGTATGCGCTGGATCGTGGTGTCGGCAAGATTGTGGACGAACTGAAAGCGGCGGGCAAGTTCGACAATACGATTATATTCTTTTTGAGCGACAATGGCGGTTCCACGACCAACCAGTCCTCCAACCTTCCGTTGAAAGGCTTCAAGGGAAATAAGTTCGAAGGCGGACAACGGGTTCCGTTCTTTGTCGTTTGGGGCGATCGTTTCAAGCGGGACCAACGTTTCACCGGGCTGACTTCTTCGCTGGACATTTTTGCCACAGTGGTGGATGCGTTGGACATTCCGGAAGAAGGATTGCACAAGCCGATCGACGGTGTCTCCCTGTTACCGTATCTTTCCGGGGAAAAAAGCGGTAATCCGCATGAAGCCTTATTCTGGCGTAAGATGGATACACGGGCCATCCGTTCCGGTTCGTACAAGTTGATCATTACTCGTGGTGTCGATTCCGTCCTGTATAATATGGATCAGGACGTGGAAGAGATGCACGACCTTTTATCTTCCGAGCCGGAGAAAGCACGGGAACTCATGGAGCAGTTGAGCGAATGGGAGCAGGCCTGTTGCAAAGATCCCCTTTGGATAGAAGAGGGTTGGGCCGAAATCACAAACGGCCTGCATGAACGTTTGATGAAAAACAAGATAAGGACGGCACAGGATCTTTGATAAAAAAGCCTCGGCATAAAGTCGAGGCTTTTTTTATGGATAAATTGTATCTTTGCAGCCATAAAAGAGAAAAAATATGATTTCTGTTGAAGGACTTACAGTTGAGTTTGGCGGGTTTACGCTTTTTGATGATGTTTCGTTTGTGGTAAATAAGAAGGATCGTATCGCACTGGTCGGTAAGAACGGGGCGGGAAAATCTACGATGTTGAAGATATTTGCAGGTTTGCAGTCTCCGACATCCGGTACGGTGAGTATTCCCAAAGAGACGACGATCGGCTATCTGCCGCAACAGATGCAGCTGACCGATAGCCGTACTGTTCGTGAAGAGGCGGAACAGGCTTTCGGTCATATCCAGGAAATGGAAAAGGAGATCGAACGGCTGAATCTGGAACTAGCTGAACGGACCGACTACGAAACGGAATCGTATCAGAAGCTGATAGATAAGGTAACACATCTTTCCGAACATTTCCAGCTGATGGGGGGAAGCAACTACCATGCAGAACTGGAACGTACTTTGATCGGTCTGGGATTTAACCGCAGTGATTTTGAACGTCCGACTTCCGAGTTCAGCGGTGGCTGGCGTATGCGTATCGAGTTGGCAAAGTTATTACTTCGCCGTCCGGACGTGTTGTTGCTCGATGAGCCGACCAACCACCTGGATATCGAATCTATCCAATGGTTAGAGAATTTCATTGCGACCCGTGCCAATGCTGTGATCCTGGTTTCGCATGACCGTGCTTTTATTGATAACACCACGTCCCGTACGATCGAGATCGAGTTGGGAAGCATATACGATTATAAAGTAAAGTATTCCGAATACGTTGAGCTTCGTAAGGAACGCCGCGAACAACAACTCCGTGCCTTCGAAAACCAGCAGAAGAAGCTGGCTGATACCGAAGCATTCATCGAACGGTTCCGTTATAAAGCGACCAAATCCGTTCAGGTGCAGTCACGCATCAAACAGTTGGAAAAGGTAGAGCGTATCGAAGTGGATGAGGTAGATACAGCCATGCTGAGCCTGAAATTTCCTCCGGCTCCCCGTTCCGGTTCTTACCCTGTGATTATGGAGAATGTGGCTAAACGTTATGGGGATCATCTGATCTTCAAGGATGTCACATTGACCATCAACAGAGGGGACAAGGTCGCTTTCGTCGGAAAGAACGGTGAAGGTAAATCGACGCTGGTCAAATGTATCATGGAACAGATCGACTATGAAGGAAAACTGCAATTGGGGCATAACGTGAAGATCGGTTATTTTGCCCAGAATCAGGCGCAGTTGCTGGATGATAACCTGACGGTCTTTGATACGATCGATTATGTAGCGCAGGGTGATATACGAACCAAGATCCGCGATATCCTCGGTGCCTTTATGTTTGGTGGCGAAGCATCCGAGAAGAAGGTGAAAGTCCTGTCGGGTGGCGAGCGTACCCGTTTGGCGATGATCCGCT
>ERZ824978.1917-NODE-1917-length-19893-cov-37.460883_pt1 | contig 19893 bp, 25 predicted proteins | sample MGYA00519860_ERZ824978 | MGnify/ENA primary metagenome ERZ824978 (study PRJEB31778, sample SAMEA3449184) | human gut metagenome | biome: human gut; feature: human-associated habitat; material: faeces | place: United Kingdom | collected 2010/2012 ... | reverse complement strand
AAGCCATTGTCTGCACCCACCCGGACGGACACAACCACAGCGGCAATATCCATGTGCATATCGTTATCAATTCTCTGCGGATAGCCGAAGTTCCATTCTTGCCCTATATGGACAGACCGGCAGACACCCGCGCCGGGTGCAAACACCGCTGCACAGACGCGGCGATGGAATACTTCAAAGCCGAAGTCATGGAGCTGTGCCACCGGGAAAATCTCTATCAAATCGACCTTTTGCATGGCAGCAAAAACCGCATTACCGAGCGTGAGTATTGGGCGCAGCGGAAAGGGCAGGCAAAGCTGGACAAGGAAGCTGCCGCCTTGCCAGCCGAGGAGCAGCCAGCCAAGCCCACGAAGTTTGAAACAGACAAGGAAAAATTGCGGCAGGCCATACGCACCGCGCTGTCCTCTGCCGCAAGCTATGGCGAGTTCGCCGCCGTTCTCTTGCAACAGGGCGTGACTGTCAAGGAGAGCCGAGGGCGGCTATCCTACCTCACGCCGGACAGGACAAAGCCCATTACCGCCCGCAAGCTGGGAGATGATTTTGACCGCGCTGCCGTTCTTGCCCTTTTGGAACAGAACGCCCACAGAGCCGCCGAGCAGACCGCAACCGTACCCGAATACCCCCGCAACATAAGGGAGCGTTTGCAGGGCAAAAAAGCTGTCCAAACCACCCCGGAAAAGGACGGTATTCAGCGCATGGTTGACCGGGCAGCGAAGCGAGCGGAGGGAAAGGGCGCGGGCTATGACCGCTGGGCGGCAGTCCACAATCTGAAACAAATGGCGGCTACCGTTGCCGCCTACGGGCAGTACGGCTATTCGCCGGAGGAGCTGGACGCAGCCCTTGTATCCGCCAATGCGGATTTACAGGACAGCACCGCCAAGCTGAAAGCCCTGGACGCTGCTATCCGGGAGAAAAAGGAACTTCAGACACAGGTGCTTGCCTATGCCAAGACCAAGCCTGCCCGTGACGGTCTGAAAGCGCAGAAAACGGAAAAAGCCCGCAGCGCCTACCGGGAACGGCACGAAAGCGATTTTATCATAGCGGACGCAGCCACCCGTTATTTTCGGGCGCATGGCGTTTCCAAGCTGCCAAGCCATAAAGCCCTGCAAGCGGAAATCGAGCAGCTTACCGCCGAAAAGAACGCCCATTACAACGAATACCGGGAGAAAAAAGCCCGTGTCAAGGAGCTGCATACCGTGAAAAGCAATCTTTCTCAAATCCTGCAAGGCGAGAAAGACAGAGAGAAAAAGCACGAACATGAGCGTTAAAAACCGCCCCGAAACGATACCAAAACGGGGATATGCCCTGCACCCTATCCGCAATACTGCCCACCTTTGAAACGGGGCGCACAGCGCAGGAAATCCCCGAAAATGACACCGAGAAACTACATTTTTACCGACCTATCCGCTTATACCAGCGGAAACGGCAGAAAGGAGCGAGAAATGCCACGCATGAGCAAAAAGCGGCGGTTGGAATGGAGCTTTTTCCTCAACCACCGAAACCGTATTACCTACAATGACCTTTGCCGGGGCTGCACACACGGCTGCAAGCAGAGCTTCCGGGCGATTATCGTCCTCTGCCCCCGGTATTTCTCTAAGAGATGGAAACACAGGGAGGACACCGCCAATGGCAGATAACCGCAAATATTACTACCTCAAACTGAAAGAAAACTTCTTCGACAGCGATTCCATTGTGCTGTTGGAGGACATGAAAGACGGGATTTTGTATTCCAATATCCTCTTGAAGCTGTACTTAAAATCGCTGAAAAATGGCGGCAGATTGCAGCTTGACGAGCATATCCCCTATACCGCCCAGATGATAGCCACGCTGACCCGTCACCAAATCGGGACGGTGGAACGGGCATTAGCCATCTTCCAGCAGTTAGGGCTTGTGGAGCAGCTTGACTGCGGGCTGCTTTATATGACCGACATCGAGCTGATGATCGGTCAATCCTCTACCGAAGCGGAACGGAAACGCGCCGCAAGGCTTGAAAATAAGGCACTTTTGCCGCCGCGGACAAATGGCGGACATTTGTCCGACATTCGTCCACCAGAGATAGAGATAAAGAAAGAGATAGATATAGAGTTAGAAAAAGAGGGAGAGTTAAAGGGACAAGCCCTCGCCCGCAGCTATGGCAGATATGAGAATGTATTTCTGACTGATACGGAGCTTTCCGAACTGCAAGCGGAGCTGCCCGAAAAATGGGCGTACTACATTGAGCGGCTTTCCGGCTATATCGCGTCCACGGGCAAGAAATATAAAAACCACGCCGCCACTATCCGCAGATGGGCGGCAGACGATACCGCAAAGGCTGCCCCGAAAAAGGGCATACCCGAATACACCTGCAAGGAGGGCGAGAGCTTATGAGTAATCTGTTTACAGAACGAGTTTTGAATATGGCGGCTGTTACCCCACAGCCGGAGGACTACACGGGCGAGGACGGACTGCTTTACTGCGGCAAGTGTCACACTCCGAAAGAAGCCTACTTCCCGGAAAAGCAAGCCGCCCTGTTTGGGCGTGACCGCCACCCGGCAGAATGTGACTGCCAGAAAGCCCAGCGTTTGGAGCGTGAAGCCGCCGAACAGCGCAGAAAGCACCTTGACACCGTGGAGGACTTGAAACGCCGGGGATTTACCAATCCTACCATGCAGGAATGGACTTTCGCCAACGACAACGGGAAATGCCCGCAAATGGAGATTGCACACTTCTATGTGGAGCATTGGGAAATCATGCGCGAGGAAAATATCGGCTATCTGCTATGGGGCAAGGTCGGCACAGGAAAAAGCTATTTTGCCGGGTGTATCGCTAATGCCCTCATGGAGCAGGAAGTCGCTGTCCGCATGACGAACTTCTCTGCGATTTTGAATGACCTGACCGCCAGCTTTGAGGGGCGCAACGAGTATATCGAGCGTCTTTGCCGTTTTCCTCTGCTTATCATTGATGATTTTGGAATGGAGCGCGGCACAGAGTACGGTTTAGAACAGGTCTACAATGTGATTGACAGCCGCTACCGCAGCCGCAAGCCCTTAATCGTTACCACCAATCTGACATTGGACAGCCTGCAAAATCCGCTGGACACCGCCCATGCCCGGATTTATGACCGCCTTTTGGAAATGTGCGCCCCTATCCTCTTTACGGGAGAGAACTTCCGCCGTGAAACGGCGCAAGCCAAGCTGAACAGACTAAAAGAATTGATGAAATGAAAGGAGTTGCCTATGGCAGAGAACAAGCAGAACACCACCCCGGAACGCCGCCCGGACTGCGTGACAGAGATCCGCATGGGCAACACCGTCCTTGTCGTTTCCGGCTTTTTCAAAAAAGATACCACCGACACCGCAGCCGATAAGATGATGAAAGTGCTGGAGGCGGAAGCCGCCGCAGGACACAAAGCCCAGCTTTCGCCCTAACGCTACAAGCCGCACAGAAAAATCGTCATTTTACCGGGCGGTAAAGAAGCAGAAGCCGCTATACAGACAGCCGCCCCATGTGGTATAATCGAAATACGGAATAGTGGGGCTGGCTGTCGGAAACGGAGGATTTTATGTTAAGACAGACCACCCAGAAAATCACTGCCCTTTATCCAAGACTATCCCATGAGGACGAGCTGCAAGGCGAAAGCAATTCCATTTCCAACCAGAAGCGTATTCTTGAAACCTACGCAAAGCAGAACGGTTTTTCCAATCTGCGTTGGTACACGGACGATGGCTATTCTGGTGCGAACTTCCAAAGACCGGGTTTTCAATCCATGCTTGCGGACATTGAAGCCGGGAAAGTGGCTACCGTTATCGTAAAGGATATGTCACGGTTAGGGCGAAACTACCTGCAGGTGGGAATGTATACCGAGATGATTTTCCCACAAAAAGGCGTCCGCTTTATCGCAATTAACGATGGAGTGGACAGCGCACAGGGCGATAATGATTTTGCCCCTCTGCGGAACATTTTCAACGAATGGCTGGTGAGAGATACGAGTAAGAAAATCAAAGCTGTAAAACGGTCAAAAGGCATGAGCGGCAAGCCTGTTACGAGCAAACCCGTGTACGGCTACCTCATGGACGAGGACGAAAACTTCATCATTGACGAGGAAGCCGCACCCGTGGTCAAGCAGATATACCGTCTGTGCCTTGCCGGGAACGGTCCGACCAAGATAGCCCGTATGCTGACCGAGCAGGAAATCCCAACGCCGGGAACGCTGGAATACCGCAGGACGGGCAGCACACGCCGCTATCACCCCGGCTATGAGTGCAAATGGGCGACAAATACCGTGGTGCATATCCTTGAAAACCGGGAGTACATGGGCTGTTTGGTGAACTTCAAGACGGAGAAACCGTCCTACAAGACCAAGCACAGCATAGAAAATCCCATTGAGAAACAGGCAATTTTCGAGAACCACCATGAGCCTATCATCGACACCCAGACATGGGAGCGTGTGCAGGAATTACGCAAACAGCGCAAGCGTCCGAACCGCTATGATGAAGTGGGCTTGTTCTCTGGTATGCTCTTTTGCGCGGACTGCGGCAGCGTCATGTATCAGCAGCGTTACCAGACCGATAAGCGGAAACAGGACTGCTATATCTGCGGGAACTACAAGAAGCGCACCCATGACTGCACCGCACATTTTATCCGCACCGACCTTTTGACTGCGGGCGTTCTCTCCAATCTACGGAAAGTGACGAGCTATGCGGCAAAGCATGAAGCCCGGTTTATGAAGCTGCTGATCGAGCAGAACGAGGACGGCGGCAAACGCCGGAACGCCGCCAAGAAAAAGGAACTGGAAGCTGCCGAAAAGCGTATCGGTGAACTTTCCGCTATTTTCAAGCGGCTGTATGAGGACAGCGTAAGCGGTCGCATTTCTGACGAGCGTTTCACGGAGCTTTCGGCAGACTATGAAGCCGAACAGCAGGAATTGAAAGAGCGTGTTGCCAGAATACAGGCGGAGCTTTCCAAAGCACAGGAAGCTACCGTAAACGCAGAAAAGTTTATGAACATTGTCCGCAAGCACATGAACTTTGAAGAACTGACCCACACCCTCTTGCGTGAGTTTGTAGAGAAAATCGTTGTGCATGAGTGCAGCTACGATGAAAACGGCACACGCAGACAGGATATTGAGATTTACTATTCTTTCGTCGGCAAGGTGGACTTGCCCGAATGACCGCCTGCCCTATCCGATACCAAAGACAAGTACCGGATAGGAAAGGCAAAATTTTTTACACTTCTATTACTTCTTTATCACACATAAGCAAAAAGCCAGGGCATGAAGCAGCTCATGGCTGGCGGCGGCATCATCCTGCTGGGCACCACCCTGATCCCCCTGCTGTCCGGCCTGTTTTAAGGTAGCGGCCTATGGATTTTCTCACCGACTGGCTTACAGACTGGCTCAAAGAGCTGCTGATTGGCGGGATCATGGGGAACCTTGAGGGGCTCACCGATTACGTCAACGCCCAGGTCGGGGAGATCGCGGTACAAGTGGGGACTACCCCGGCGGCGTGGAACGCCGGGGTTTTCTCCCTTATACGCCAGCTTTCCGAAACGGTGATCTTACCGATTGCCGGTCTGGTGCTGACCTTTGTTGCCACCTATGAGCTCATACAGATGCTTTTGGAAAAAAACAATATGCACGAGTTTGATGTGGCGAATATCTACAAATGGATGTTCAAAACGGCTTGTGCCATCCTTATTCTGTCCAACACTTTTAATATTGTAATGGCGGTGTTCGATGTGTCGCAGTCCGTGATCGCCCAGGCGGGCGGGCTCATCCAGGGCTCTACGGACATCACGCCGGATATGCTGACAGAGCTGGAAACCACCCTGGAGGGGATGGATTTAGGGCCGCTTTTGGGCCTGTGGCTCCAATCCTCGCTTATCGGCGTTACCATGTGGGCGCTGGGCATTGTCATTTTTGTTTTGGTGTATGGCAGAATGCTGGAAATTTATATCCTGACCAGTTTGGCTCCCATCCCCATGGCAACGATCTCCAACCGGGAGGTGGGGCAAATGGGCCAGAACTATCTTCGTTCCCTGTTCGCTGTGGGCTTTCAGGGGATGCTCATTCTGGTATGCGTTGCCATTTACGCGGTGCTGATCCAGGGGATCGCCACAGGCGGCGACCCCATCGGCGCGATTTGGGGCATTGTGGGATATACTGTCCTGCTCTGCTTTATGTTGTTCAAAACGGGCTCGATTGCCCGCAGTATCTTTAACGCACATTGAGGGGAGGTGTTGGAATGGAAGAAACCATGTCCGGGACTTCTGGACAAAGTGTCCAGGAGTCCCCGGAGGGGCTGTTCCTTATGGATGGCATTGAGGGCCTGCGCTCCCTGCCTCGTCATTCGGTGGATATGCTCTTGACCGATCCGCCCTATGGCACCACCCGGAACTTTTGGGATGTGCCCCTGCCGCTCCCGGAGCTGTGGGAGGCGGTCAAGTGGGCGGTCAAGCCGGATGGCGCTGTACTGTTTTTTGCACAATGCCCCTATGACAAGGTGCTGGGGGCATCCAACCTGTCCATGCTCCGCTATGAGTGGGTATGGTACAAAAGCCGCTGCACAGGCTTTCTCAATGCCCGCCGCGCCCCGCTGAAAAAGACGGAGAATATTCTGGTGTTTTATCAGAAGCTCCCGCTTTACAATCCGCAGTTTGAGCAGGGCAAGCCCTATAAGAAAATTGCGGGCAACCGTGGGAACAGCACCAACTACGGGAAATTTACCCGTTCCGGCAGCGGATCGGAGGACGGCCTGCGCTTTCCCGGAAACGTGCTGACGTTTCCCGCCGTCCAGCGCACCGTCCACCCCACGCAGAAGCCGGTGGAGCTGTGCGAGTATTTCATCAAGACCTATACCCGGCCCGGTGAGGTTGTAGCGGACATCTGTGCGGGCTCTGCCACAACAGCGGTGGCCGCCCTCAACACGGGCCGCCGCTTCATCTGTTTTGAAACCGTCCCCGCCTACTATGCCGCCGCTACGGAGCGCGTCCGTCTGGCGCGGGCGGCGGTGGAGGCCGGGGGGAAAGGAGTATAACCATCGAAAAGTATTCTATCATTTACGCCGACCCACCCTGGCGGTATTCCGCAAAAAAGGTACAGGGGGCGGCGGAAAACCATTATCCCACCATGGGGATCGACGAGCTTTGCGCGTTGCCTGTGGCCGATCTTGCGGCCCCGGACAGCGCGCTTTTTTTGTGGGCCACATTCCCGCAGCTCCCGGAGGCCCTGCGGCTGATTGAAGCGTGGGGATTTACCTACAAAAGCGTGGCGTTTGTGTGGCTCAAGAAAAACCGAAAGGCCGACAGTTGGTTCTATGGCCTGGGCTTTTGGACGAGGGGAAACGCGGAGATCTGCCTGCTGGCAACGCGAGGACACCCGAAGCGGCAGGCGGCGAATATCCATCAGTTTATCATTTCCCCCATACAGGAACACAGCCGCAAGCCGGAGGAGGCCCGTGAAAAGATCGTGGCCCTTATGGGCGACCTGCCCAGGGTGGAGCTGTTTGCAAGGCAGACGCCGCCCGGCTGGGATGTGTGGGGCAACGAGGTGGAAAGCACCGTCCCGGACTTCTGGACAAAGTGTCCAGAGGTGGGCCTGTGAGTGCGCTTACCCTGGGGAGCCTGTTCGATGGAATCGGCGTGTTTCCCCTGGCAGCGTCACGGTGCGGTATCCGTCCCCTGTGGGCCAGCGAGATCGAGGCCGCCCCTATCTCCATCACCCGGCGGCATTTCCCGGACATGGCCCACCTGGGGGACATCACCAAACTGGACGGCGGGGCCGTCCCGCCCGTCCATGTGCTGACCTTTGGCTCCCCTTGTCAAAATCTTTCACAGATTGGCAGGCGGGAGGGGCTGGATGGGGCCAAATCCGGCCTGTTCTTCCACGCCATCCGTATCATTCAAGAAATGAGAAAGGCCACCAATGATCTATATCCAGTTATCACTATTTGGGAAAACGTCATGGGAGCGTTTTCTTCAAATGACCGGATGGACTTTAGAGCCGTGCTATCCGCTTTCACAGACGCCGAAATTCCAATGCCTGCTTCGGGAAGATGGGCAAATGCCGGAATGGTGCGAGGGGGATGCCCCGATCTCGCATGGCGGCTCCTGGATGCCCAACACTGGGCAAGGCCCCGGCTGGCCCGGCGGCAACGCGTCTTTCTCGTGGCAGATTTTAGAGGGCGGCGTGCTCCCGAAATACTGTTTAAGCCCCGGCCAATGCACCCACTTCCTCCGTCTGGCGGAGCGTGCCGGGTGCCCGCCCCCGGCGGAGATCGAGGCCCTTTTCTTGAAGCAGGGGGGCGAATACCCATCGTCCGACCCTTTCAAGGATTCCGTATGCGGGGAGCCGCAAAAGGCGGGCAGCACACCGCGTTCCGAAACAGCTTTGGATTGCCAACTGACCCTTTTCCCACCCTGCTGGCTGGAACCGTGACGCCCTTTGCCTTTTGGTATGAGGACGATCCGACGGGCGGCTGTGTGCGTTTCCCCACAGAATTGGAGTGTGAGCGGCTGATGGGCTTGCCGGAGGGCTGGACAAAATACGGCATGGACGGCAACGAGATCAGCGCCGCCAGCCGCTATAAGGCCCTGGGCAACGCCATCGCCTTACCCTGTGCGGAGTACATTATGGCGGGGATCGCGGAAGTGCTGCGCTAAGATGCCCCGGACTTCTGGACAAAGTGTCCAGAGGTGGCCGGGCCGGAAAGGAAGTGAGCAAAATTCCCTATGTAAATGTTCCAAACGATTTGTCAAAGGTCAAGACCAAACTGGCCTTTAACCTGACGAAACGCCAGCTTGTGTGCTTCGGGATCGCGGCGGCGGTGGGCGTCCCCACCTATCTGCTGGCCCGGAGCGCCATCGGCAATACCGGGGCCATGTTCCTGATGATGGCCGTGGCGCTCCCGGCGTTTCTGCTGGCGATGTATGAAAAAGACGGGCTCCCGCTGGAAAAGGTGGTGGGAAACATCATCCGGGCCCGTTTCCTGCGGCCTGGGATCAGGCCCTATCAGACGCAGAATATTTACGCCCCGTTTACCCAGCGAGGCGCTGCGGGAAAGGAGGATGCGATTGAAAACGGCAAAAGACCAAAAGCGCGGCCCCGGAAAGGCCGCTAAGCGGAAAGCTGCGTTGTCTGCCCAGCAGACGATCCCCTATCTGGTGATGCACCCGGACGGGGTGTGCCAGCTCCCCGGTGGGCTCTACACAAAGACGGTGGAATACGAGGACATCAATTATTCCGTGGCTTCTACCGAGGATCAGACGGCCATTTTCGGAGGCTGGAGCTCATTCCTCAACTACTTTGATACCTCGCTGCCGTTCCAGCTTTCCTTTATTAACCGGCGTTCCCGTTCCCGGAGTAAGTACCGGGTGAACATCCCCCCGGCCCAGGACAATTTCAACAGCGTCCGGGCCGAGTTTACCGGGATGCTGAAAAATCAGATCGCCAAAAGCAACAACGGCATTGAGCGTTCCAAGTATATCACATTCGGCCTGCCCGCCGAGGGGATCGCGGAGGCCCGGCCCCGCCTGGAACGGGTGGAGGCCGATGTGACCGGCAATCTGAAACGGCTGGGGGTGCCCTCGGAGGCTATGGATGGGCAGGCGCGGCTGGCCCTGCTCCATGGGCAGATGCACCCCGGCAGCCGGGAGCCGTTCCGTTTCTCCTGGCAGGACATTCCCAAAACGGGCATGGGCACAAAGGACTATATCGCCCCGGACAGCTTTGACTTCCGGCAGTCCCGGACATTCCGTGTGGGCCAGTATTGGGGCGCTGCGTCCTATTTGCAGATTTTGGCGTCCGAGCTCTCTGATAAGCTGCTGGCGGAAATTCTGGAGCTGGATGCGGAACTGACCGTTACCATGCACGTTCAGACGGTGGATCAGCTCAAAGCCATCAAGACCGTCAAGGGAAAACTCTCCGACATCGGCAAAATGAAAGTGGAGGAACAGCGAAAGGCGGTACGGGCCGGGTACGATCCCGACATTCTCCCGCCTGACCTCATCACATTCAGCAAGGACGCGGCGGAGCTCCTGGCTGATCTCCAGTCCCGCAATGAGCGGATGTTCCTGCTGACCTTTACGGTAGTAAACCTTGCCCCCACCCGGCAGCGGCTGGAAAACGATGTGTTTACCGTGGGCGGTATCGCGCAGAAATATAACTGTGCCTTGAAGCGGCTGGATTGGCAGCAGGAGCAGGGCTTCGTTTCTTCCCTGGCCCTGGGCTATAACGAGGTGGAGATCCAGCGGGGCATGACAACCAGCTCCACGGCCATCTTCATTCCCTTTATGACCCGGGAGCTCCGCATGGCCGGGCCGTCCCTCTACTACGGCATGAACGCCCTTTCCCATAACGTCATCATGGCTGACCGCAAAAAGCTGAAATCAGCCAACGGTCTGTATCTTGGCTCAACCGGATCGGGAAAATCCTTTGCGGCAAAACGGGAGCTCTTAAACGTGTTCCTCACCATTCCCAAGGATCGGATTCTGATTGTCGATCCTATGGGCGAATATGCCCCGCTGGTGCGTCGGCTGGGCGGACAGGTCATTGAAATCGCCCCCGGCTCTTCCAGCCATATCAACCCCATGGACATCCAGCTTGATCTGGACGAGGACGAGTGCCCGCTTTCCATGAAAGCGGATTTTTTGTTGTCCCTATGCGAGCTGGTGGTGGGCGGCAAGGACGGCTTGCAGCCCATTGAGAAAACCGTGATTGACCGCTGTGTGCGGCTGATTTACCGGGACATGGCCCTGGGGCTGGAAACGGCCAAAACGCCCTTGCTCCAGGATTTGTACGAGGAGCTTTTGAAACAGCCGGAGCCGGAGGCCCGCCGTGTGGCAACGGCGCTGGAGCTCTACTGCACCGGCTCCCTCAATCTCTTTAACCACCCTACCAACGTAGACTTGACCGCCCGCGTGGTGTGTATCGTGCTGAAAGGGCTGGGGGAAAACCTGCGCAAGATTGCCATGCACATCACCAACGATTTTGTGACCTCTGCTGTCAATGTGAACTTTCACAGCGGTATTTCTACCTGGTGTTACTTTGACGAGTTCCATATCCTTTTGCGGGACGCACTCACCGCCAGCTATTTTGTGGCCGTCTGGAAGATGCTCCGCAAAAAAGGTTGTGTGCCGTCAGCTTTAACGCAGAACGTCAAAGACCTATTAGCCAGCCGGGAGATCGAGGCCATTCTGGACAACACCGACTTTATGATCCTGCTGGCCCAGGCGCAAAGTGACCGGGCGATCCTGGCGAAGCAGCTTGGCATTTCCGAGCACCAGCTTTCCTATATCACCCATTCCAATGCGGGCGAGGGGCTGCTGTTCTATGGGGATGTGACCATCCCCTTTGTGGATCGGTTCCCCAAAGGCGAGATTTACAATCTGCTCACTACCCGCCCGGAGGATTTGAAGCATGAAGCAGGAAAGGAATAAGACAGCGGGCCCGGAGGCCGGGGGCACTTCTGGACAAAGTGTCCATAAGTCGAAATTCCGCCAGAAAAGCCAGCAGGAACAGGCCGCCGCCAGCAAGCTCCGCATGGAACAGCGTGGGGAAAAGCTGGAAAAGGCCAAGGACAAACTGGCAAAACAGAAGCCGCCCAAAAAGCCCGGCCCGGTGAAACGTGTGGGCCGGGCGGCAGGCCGGAGTGTCCATGGCTTTGTGCATGGGAAAATATTTGAAGTGGAGCAGGAAAATGTGGGCACCGAGGGGGCCCACCGCTCCGAGCTGGTGGGCGAGTCCGGCCTGCGGCATGGCAAACGGTTTGTGCAAAAGAAAATCCGGCAGCACCCGGCAAAGGCTGTCCAGCGGGCCGAGTCCAAGTATGTTAAGGCTACGGCGGACTATCACTTCCGCATGACCGCCCAGGAGCACCCGGAAATGTCCGGCAATTCTGTTTCCCGGATGTGGCGCAAGCACCGCCTGAAAAAGCAGTATCAAAAGCGGGCGCGGGAGGCGGCAAAGACCGGAGCGGCAAGCGCCGCCAAAAAGACCGCCGCCGCTACGGAAAAGGCCGGGGCGAAAATCGCAGGCTTTGTGAAGCGGCATCCCGTGGGGGTGTTGCTGGCCCTGGCCTGTGTGCTCCTGCTCTTTATGATGCAGTCCTGTTCGTCCTCTCTGGTGACGCTTGGCAACGCCGGGGCAGGCGCAGTGGGAGTGACCACCTACCCGTCCCAGGACGAGGAAATGCTGGCGGCGGAGGCTGCCTATTCCGGCATGGAGGCCGAGCTGCAAAACTATCTGGACAGCTACGAAAGCACCCACGACTATGACGAGTACCATTTTGACCTGGACGAAATCGAGCACGATCCCTATGTACTGATCTCCATTCTGTCGGTGCTCCATGAGGGGGCATGGACGGCGGATCAGGTACAGGGAACGCTGGAAAACCTTTTTGACCGCCAGTACATTCTCACCGAGAATGTGGTGGTGGAGGTTCGGTATCGGACAGAAAGCCGGACGGACAGCGAGGGCAATTCCTACACAGTGGAGGTGCCCTACAATTACTACATCTGCTATGTCACGCTGGAAAACAAAAACCTTTCCCATCTGCCCCTGGAAATGATGGGCGAGGAACAGATGGCCCGGTACTCCCTCTATATGTCCACCCTGGGGAACAGGCCCGATCTGTTTCCCGGTTCGGAGTATGTGGACAAATACACAAAACCGCCCGCCGACTATGACGTGCCGGAGGAATATCTGGACGATGAAACCTTTGCGGCCATTTTGAACGAGGCAGAAAAATACCTGGGCTATCCCTATGTGTGGGGCGGCAGCTCCCCGGCCACGTCCTTTGACTGCTCCGGCTTTGTGTCCTGGGTGATCAATCACTCCGGCTGGAATGTGGGCCGTCTGGGAGCCCAGGGGCTCTACAACATCTGCACCCCTACCAGCAACCCGAAACCCGGCGATCTGGTGTTTTTTGTGGGTACCTATGACACGGCGGGCGTGTCCCATTGTGGGATTTATGTAGGGGACAATATGATGATCCATTGTGGAGATCCCATCAGTTACGCAAATCTGAACACAAGCTACTGGCAATCTCATTTTTACGCCTACGGGCGTTTACCATGATTGGAGGTATTCTATGGCGGCAAGCAAGAGCCAAAAAATCCAGGCCGAGATTGATAAGGTCAAGGTCAAAATCAGCGAACAGCAGGCCCGGCTGAAAGAGCTGGAACAAAAGCACCGGGAGGCGGAAAACGAGGAGATCGTGGACATCGTGCGGGGCATGAGCGTTTCCCTGGAGGAGCTGCCCCTGGTGCTCCAGCGGCTCCGGGACGGCGGCACCTCTGGACAAAGTGTCCAGAAGTCGGAACCAGCAGACAAGGAGGAAAATTGAATATGAAACGATGGAAGTCCTGGACGGCGGCGCTCTGCGCCGTCGTTCTTTTATGCGGATTTAGCGTCCCGGCCTATGCCTACGCCAGCGGCGGCGAGGGTGAGGGCTATGGCGATCCCACCATGACGGAAGAAACTCCCGCCCCGGAGCCTACCATTGAGCCCGGCGAGGGCTTTGAGGAAGAGGGCAACCTTGTGACCCGCGATCTGCTCTATGACGAGCACACCAACAAGCAGTTTATCACGGTGCAGACGGCGGGCGGCAGCACCTTTTACATCGTCATCGACTATGACAAGCCCGTGGACGAAGAGGGCGAACAATACGAAACCTATTTCTTGAACATGGTGGACGAGGCTGATCTGCTGGCTGCGGTGGAGGCCGCTGGTGTGGAACAGGCGGTTTGCTCCTGCTCTGAAAAATGCGTGGCGGGGGCCGTCAATACGGATTGTGCTGTCTGCTCTGTCAATATGAACAAGTGCGTGGGCGTTGAGCCGGAGCCCACAGAAACCGAGGAGCCCGCCCCGGAGGAGGCCGAGCCGGAAACGGGCGGCAACGCGGGGATGCTCCTGGCGGTGCTGGCCGTGGCCCTGGTGAGCGGCGGAGCGGCGTTCTATTTCAAGGTGCTGCGCCCCAAACAACAGCAGGCTGGCGAGCCGGAGGAGGACTACGGCGAGGAGGACTATGAGGACGATGGCCCGCCCTGGGACGAGGACGAGGAAAACAGCGAGGAGGACGAGGAATGAATTTCACAAATAACCCCTATGAAAAAATAATGAAGCAGCGCCCCCGGCCCATCGCTCCGGCTGTCCCGAAAGCGCCCAGGGGCTCCCGCTGCTCCGGCTGTCCCTACTGGCGAGGGATCGGCTGTGTGTCCTGTTACCGGGAGCTTTTGAAAACCTCTGGCGGGAGGTGAGGCGGTGGCCCGTGAACTGACACGCGAGGAAAAAAGGAAAATCCGCGCCCTGGTGACAAAGTGGTGCGCCAACTATGACAAGGAATATGGGTGCCTGCCCCTGGAGTGTGAGTGCTATATGTTCGGCAAATGCTGGACGGGTGCTTACTGCCGCTATTTCCGGGAGGCCGTTCTGCCCCTCGATCCGGCGCTGGAGGCAGCCCTTTTGACCGAGGGGCCCAGGCCGGAGTTTAAGCCTTGCCCCATTTGCGGCGGGGCCGTCCCTCTGGATGGACGGCTGGCCTACTGCTCGGCGGCTTGTGCAAAGAAAGCCCACCGCCGCCAGCAACGGGAATATATGCAGAAGAAACGGAGCTGTGATGTTGACAATTAGGCCCTCAAAAACCCGCTTGTATCAAGGCTTTCCGGGGCCGCTTTGGGGGTAGGCTGTATGTTTCTATGGTCTGCCCCTGTTTTACCGAAATGCTGTCAACATCTTAACCCGTCACCTCTGGACAAAGTGTCCAGAGGTGACGGCACATCAAGGAGGTGTTATTCTGGAAGAAAATCAAGGCTATGTGATTCGCCGCACGATCCTGTTTGACAACAAGTGCGGCTTTGTACTGGGGGAAAACCCTAAAGCCCCTAACCCCTATGTGACATGGCAATTCAACGAGCAGGACGGACACCGGGACTTCTTTTGGGGCCATTACCACAACGAGCCGGATATGGCGGAACGGGATTTGCACAACCGGGCTGAGGACTATCAGCGGCGCTATCATGTGTTTGAGGTGGAACAGGCCCCGGACAAGGAAACCTACAAATACTACTCCACCCAGCGCCCCATCGACATCGGCACCTATCCCAAAAGCTATTTCAACCGCCCGCTTCACATGGATATATACCCCACCCGCCAGCAGGTGCCGGGGGAGGCGTTCCAGGCGTGGGGGGTGATCACCTATGCCCAGCCCCTGACGGATCGGGAAATGAAGGATTATGAGCTGCGGCCCTCCCGTGAAAATCTGGACATTCGGCGGCAGATGGACGCCCAGGCCCAGGTAGTAGGAAAATGGGAGGACGCTCACCATGCCCCGGAACAAAAGCGGCTGACCTGGTTTTATCCTGATTTCGGCAGTTATGCGGTGAAAGAATATGTTACCCCGGAGCAGTTGGCCGCCCGCGCCCGTGGGGTGGAGCGTCAAGAGGCGGCCAAAGCTCACAAGCGGGAAAAAGGCAAACAGCCGATTGCCGAACAACTGAAAGCGGCCCAGCGGGAGGCCCAGGCTGACCGGGGCCAGGACATACCCAAACGGAGTGCCCCTGACCGGGGCGAACGATAGGACAAGGAGGATTCTATGGAAGAAAAATATAACCCTATGAAAAGCGCGGAGATCGCCACCGAGCACAACTACAATATGCTGGACGGGGTGCTGAACAACCAGGCCCCGCCCCCGGAACAGGAAAAGCCGCTGGACAAAGTAAAGGAGCCGCCCCGCCCCTATCGGAGCCGGGAGCGTGAGGAGCGGTGAACAAGAAGAAGCGCCGCCGCCCCATCCACCTGCACGTCATGGTGTCCGAGGAGGAGCTGGCGCTGATCCGGGAGCGCATGGCCGAGGCGGGCGTCCGCAACCTGGGGGCCTATGTGCGGAAAATGGCCCTCAACGGCTATGTGCTCCATGTTGACCTTTCCGACGTGCGGGAGCTGGTATCGCTCCAGCGGCGGTGCTCTAACAATCTAAATCAGGTGGCGATCCAGGCCAACACCTACGGCGGTATTTACCCGGAGGAGATCAAGGCGTTGCAGCGGGACTATGAAACCCTGTGGGAACCGCTGTCCGATCTGCTCAAAAAGCTGTCGGCGGTGGTGGAGCTTTAACCCTTGCCGGGGAGCGCCAAGCTCCCCGGCTGCCCCGGCTTCTGGACACTTTGTCCAGAAGTGGGCGCAAAAAATGGGGACAAGACGGAGGGCTGCTCTCCGTTTTGTCCTTGCTTTCTTGCATCGCACATGAGATTATTTATTGCCTACCATTTCTTTCACAATCGCCGCGATATGCTCCAGCGAGGCGGCGTCCAGCTTTTTCATATCCTCAACCAGATCGGCAAGCTGAACGGGATAGGCGCTGCCATCATCAAAAAATTGCTGTGGCGTGATACCAAAGTATTCACAGATATAGAACAAACCCTGTAAAGACGGCAGGGCTTTCTTGTTCTCGATCTGATTGATATAGCTGTTGTTCTGGCCCAGCGACAACGACATATCACGGGCCGAAACATTCTTTTGCATCCGCAACTGTGCGATACGGTTTTGAGTAAATTCCTCGTACACGGGAACAACCCTCCCTTCTCGCATTATTGTATATCGTGCTTACCAGGAAAATACGATATGCCATCCTGTGTATTCCTTGACATACGATATTAAATCCTTTATCTTTGGAGTGTGCACAGGCTTAAATATTGCAGAAAGGAGAGGCTTTTTATGGCTGAAAAAACTTGTTGTGTTACAGGGCACCGGGACATTCCAGAGGCGCGGATCGCCTATGTGGAGCAGGAGCTCCAGCGTGAAGTGGAAGAAGCGATTGCGGAGGGCTATACCCGGTTTATTTCCGGTTTTGCCGAGGGGGTCGATCTCATGTTTGCGGCTATCGTGGCGGAACAGATGGAGCGCCGCCCGGAGCTGTTCCTGGAGGCGGCTATCCCCTATGCGGGCCGCTTAAAAACAAAAAATCAGCAGTTTCAAAAACTGCTGCGGGCCTGCAAGGGCGTTAAGGTGGTGTGTCAGGAATATGCCCCCTCATGCTTTATGCAGCGCAACCGTTACATGGCCGGGGAGTCCCAGCGGGTGATCGCCGTGTATGACGGGCGGGAGCGCGGCGGGACATTGTTCACCATGCGGTATGCTCACTCCATAGGACGGGAGGTGCGGGAAATCAGAATATAGGCCGGTAAGCGCCGGGCCGGAGTCATCCTTGTTGGCCCCCTCCTGCGGAGTTATAATATACATATAGAGGCAAATAACGAACTTTTGTAGGAGGTATGAACCATGCGTATCATTTTGAAAATCATTGCGGCCCCCTTTGTTCTGGCGCTGATGCTCGTCGTGGCGGTGCTCTCGTTCCTCTCCTGCATAGCGGGGGCGGTGTGCTGGCTGGCGTGTACGGTTTTCGTCCTGCTGGCGGCCTGCGCCTTTTTCGCAGGGCTGCATACCGGGTGTATCGCGGCTCTGGTGCTGGCGTTCCTGGTTTCCCCCTTTGGGCTCCCGGCCATCGGGCTTTGGCTGCTGGATCGTCTGTACGGGGCAAAATACGCCTTGCAGGATTTTATGGTGAGCTGATGACCTCTGGACACTTTGTCCAGAAGTTCCGGGCGGCTGGGAAAATCCCAACCGCCCGATTTTCGTTTATGGGGAGGAGGTGAGCATACGGCCACAACGCGGTTAATGACCCATCATATCAGCAAGGGGGAAACCGTTGCCCAATCGCTGAAAGACCGTTTTGACTACGGACAAAACCCGGAGAAAACCCAGGGCGGCGAGTTGATTTCCGTTTATGAGTGCGACCACCGTACCGCCGACGCCGAGTTTCTTCTGGCAAAGGCAAAGTACAAGGCTGTCACGGGCCGGGAACAGCGGCGGGATGCGGATGTGCTGTGCTATCAGATCCGGCAGTCCTTTCGCCCTGGGGAGATCACCCCGGAGGAGGCAAACCGGGTGGGCTATGAAACGGCCATGCGCTGGACAAAGGGGAAACACGCCTTTTTCGTCGCCACCCACACAGACCGCCAGCACATTCACAATCACATTTACTACAATTCCACCACCCTGGACTATACCGGGAAATTCCGGGACTTTTTCAGATCGGCGGCAGCCCTGCGGCGGCTCTCTGACCGGGTATGCCTGGAGCATGACCTATCCGTGATCCAAAACCCGAAGCTCCACAGCAAGGGCCGCTTTCTCCACTATGGACAATGGATCGGGGAGCGCCCGCCCTCGGCCAAACAGCGCGTGCGGCTGGCTATCGTGGAAGCCCTGGGGAAACGCCCCGCCGACTTTGCGGCGTTCCTGCGGCTTATGGAGGAGTCCGGCTTTGCGGTGAAGCGTGGTCGGGGCGGTGTCATTTCCTTTCTTGCCCCTGGGCAGGATAAACCCACCCGCCTGCGCTCGTCCACCCTGGGCCCCGGCTTTGACCCGGAGGACATTCGGGCGGTGATTGCCGGAGAGCGTCCGATCCCGGAGCTGCCCCAGGAGGGCCCGCCCCCACCCCGGCGTGTCGATCTCATCATCGACATTCAAAACCGTTTGGCCCAGGGCAAAGGCCCGGCCTATGAGCGGTGGGCCAAAGTCTATAACCTAAAGCAGATGGCCGCCGCGCTCCTGTATCTCCGGGAACATGGGCTGACGGACTATGCGGCGCTGTCAGCCAGCACCGAGGCGGCGGTGGATCGGGCTCACAAGCTGGCCGGGGAGCTGCGGGACACCGAGGCGGCGCTCTCCCACACGGCCCAGCTCATGGGGGCGGTGGTGCAGTACGCAAAGACGCGCCCCGTATTTGACGGTTATAAGGCGGCCCGGTATTCTAAAAAGTATCTGGCCCAGCACGAGGCGGAGCTTTCCGACTACCGGGCGGCAAAGGCCGCTATGAGCGACCTGCTGGGCGGGGCGAAGCTCCCGAAGATGGACGCGCTGAAAAAGCAGCGGCGGGAACTGGCGGAAAAGAAAAAAGCCCTCTATGCGGAATACCGCAAGGCCCAGGCGGATATGCGGGAGGCCGTGGCGGTCAAGGGGAACATCGACTGTCTGCTCGGCCACACGGACGAGCGGAACAAGGCCCAGGAGCGATAGCGCCGAGGCCGCAGATAACAAGGACTTCTGGACAAAGTGTCCAGAAGTCCGGCGGGTTTGGGGAGCTCCCCAACAAGCATTTTTGCGGGGCTCCCGGCCACGCAAAAATAGCAGGTGTGGGCACACCTGCCCTGCTTGCCGTTTCGTGCAGGCCCGGAAATGGGTGCAAAAAACGGAGGCGCGTGCTTCTCTTTACGCATCCTCCGTCTCCTTAGCCGCTTTCATCGCTTGGATGGTGGCTTCTACAATTTTTAATTCTTTTTCGTCCAGGGAGCCCAGCATGGCGTCAATCCGCTTTCTGCACTCGCTCCCTTTATTTTTGGACGGATAGAAGTATTGATCTACCGATATATCAAACATTGTTACCATCTGATAAAAGGTGTTGAGGCTGGGGTGCTGGCCGTCATTCTCATTATACATGATAGTGCGTGGAGCCCGGTCAACAATATAAGCCAGTTGCTCCTGCGTCATCCCGGCGGCTTCCCGTGCCCGCTTGATGGCGAGCCCTATATCGCGAAAATCAAATCGTCGTTCATCTCTCTCAATCTTCATAATATCACCTAATGTAATTTTACATTTCAGGTATCGTTATTTGAACGAGTGTATATTTCATAATACCGACTATTTAATTTCACTTTCCGATATTGAGCTTTGGACCGATGTAAAGTAGAATATATATTAAAGTTCCGATTTCTTTCCGCAAGTAAAATTGATAAATAATTGAAAGTTGAGTGCTACACTCAATTATTAGGAGGTGCGTAAAGTGGAATCAAAAATACTGATTGCTGATGATGAAAGCGACATTGTTTCTATGCTCGGCAGCTTTTTTGAAAGCAAGGGCTTTC
>ERZ824978.1905-NODE-1905-length-20017-cov-6.225078_pt1 | contig 20017 bp, 16 predicted proteins | sample MGYA00519860_ERZ824978 | MGnify/ENA primary metagenome ERZ824978 (study PRJEB31778, sample SAMEA3449184) | human gut metagenome | biome: human gut; feature: human-associated habitat; material: faeces | place: United Kingdom | collected 2010/2012 ... | reverse complement strand
GGATATCGGAAGGGTATGGTTATGATGGACTTAACATATCCCGTCAGGTCATGGCTGGATGGATGATACGGTTAAGCGATTACTACCTTGACAGCGTTCATCAGATGATGAAGGATGAATTAAAGAAAGCTCCTCTTATTCATTGCGATGAATCGCCCTTTACCATGTCTGGAGAAAAAGATGCAAATGATCCGCAGAGCAAGAATTACATGTGGGTCTATCATTCCCCCGGAATTCAGGATTCCAAAAAGATATATCTGTATGAATATGACAATGGTTCCAGATCTGCGGCAGTCATAGACAGATATCTGGAAGGATATAAAGGAATCCTTGTTTCAGACGGATATGCTTCCTACCACACCCTGGACAGAAAGCATGACGACCTGAAAGTTGCCGGCTGTTGGGTTCACTGCAAACGTAAATATGCAGAAATCGTGAAAACAGTAAAAAAAGGAGCTGCATTATCCCCGGCACAGCAGATCGCCAGAGAGGCTGCGGAAAGAATCGCTGTTATATTCCATACGGATAATCTCAGCAAGGGCAAATCGTCACAGGAGATTCTTGATAACAGACAGCAATCAGTAAAACCACTGGTTGATGCTTTCTTTGCGTGGGTAAAAGATATCCTGAACAATAAGGTCATATCCTCAACTGATTTGAGGAAGGCACTGACCTATTCTGTGAACCAGGAAAAATACCTTCGTGTCTTTCTGGAATCAGCGATTATTCCGCTGGATAACAATGATGCGGAACGCAGCATCAAAAAATTCTGTGTGGGGAAACACAGCTGGCACATCATAGACTCCAAGAAAGGAGCAAAGGCAAGTGCAATCCTGTATTCTATTGCAGAAACAGCGAAAGCCAATGGGCTGAATCCCTTTGAGTATTTTAAGTTCTTGATGGAACAACTGAAAGAATATCCCCGGAATGATGTTCCAGAGGAAGAACGGAAGAAACTTATGCCATGGTCGGAAACGCTTCCTGATTGCTGCAAACAACTGAAGAAACAGAGTTAACAATGCCATCGGATTTCAGGTGGCATTCTTTTTTAGTTAGTGCGGGTTATTTACCTGATACGTTTTTCTGAAGGTTTGTGACCAGAGGGTAGATTTCTTGGATGCCCTGGTACAGTGCTGGTTTTACCTAACGAAAACTCAATAATATTTGTAGCCGTAGGTGCTGTTGATTCTAAAGAAGAAAGCTCTTTATTTGCGCATAAATTACAAGAAATATTTTCTTTTATTCGGGTAAGTTCATTGGGAGACATTCTTTTATAAATCAGAACTCCAGCTATTGTCACACCAAGTAATACAGAAGTAACTATAATTTCCTTCTTGTGGCTTTTGATTTCTTCGAATAGGTTTTTCTTTTCAGTGGTTTGAGTAAAGTTTTTGGTAGTTGGCATATGGACCTCCTTTTGACAGATGAATGAAAAAATGCTACAATTCAAGCATACGACAAGGTTGTCGGATAGTCAATGATTTATGAACAAAACTAGATACGACAATATTTGAAATTTGTCGGCAGTGGAGGAATAGATGGCTTATAAAAAGAGTAAAAAGGCACCGTTTGACAAAAACTGTGTAATGGAAGCATTACATCTTAGAGATTGCAGTATAAGAAAATTAGATGATGCACATGGATTTGGCTGGTCTTCAAAATCGGTTGAAAGAGGATTAAGAGATAGAGAAGTTTCACCAGATCTTTTGAATGCATTAGGGAAATATCTTAATGTTGAGCCTGATTATTTAGCTGGGAAGTATCATCGAGAATGTGAAAAAGTAAAGGATCCATTTATAAGAGAAATATGGATGAGGGAATTAAAAGCAGAAAAATATCCATACATTTTGAAACAACAGAAAACTAAGATTGAAGGGAAATTCTTATATGATAAGTATGTAGAATATGTTTTGACTATTCATGATATATCTATAGAACAACTTAATGGTATGGAAAAGGAAAAAAGAAAAGATTTTCAAATTGCATTAGAAGAAGCCATTGCGCCGCTTCTTATCAAATATTTTCCACAGAATGCGTTCGGGAGAGATACATGGCCGGATGTCTATAGATTACAAAACGAAATAGAAGATTATGGAATGGATGATCCGGAATTACCAGAAGATTTTGGGGATGATGATGGTGATAATAAATAAGTAGGAGGTTATGCTTTTCGCAAGCAATACAGCATAACCATACCTACTATAAATCTGCATTGTGTAAAGGCAACTACTTTTTGTATCGCATAATTTTCTCCCAGTTCTCAGGGAACCCCATTTCCTTGAGTAATTGTTCACGAGTGAGGTGCGGACATTGCTTAAGGACTTAAGGACCTTATTAATGAGTTTAGTTAAACCGGATTTGAATGCTTTAAAATCAGCATCACTGATAAGATAGCGTAAGGCTATCACGACGGAAAATAAGTCTTGCTTTCCATATAAGTAGTTTCCGTTTTTCTGAGGAACTTGTAGCTTTTTATGTAACAAGGTGTTTGGAATGGTTTCATGGATTCGAAATGAAAATAGTCTTTCTCCATGGGCACATACATTTCGGCAACGTGCAAGTACTGTTATGAACTGATGTAATTCACGTTCCGTAATATGTTCAAATTTTTGGCTGATTTTGTATTGAACATCATTTGTTATATATTGGAACATTTTAGAAACTTGTCCAAATGTAAAAGCATTCATAGCAACCCATAAAGGTACATTACCATAAGTGTTAGCATGATGCGAAATATATGCGTATTGGCTTGGTAATGCAATTGCGTTTTGCATGGAATGTACTAAACGATTGATTTGTGCATAATTCTTTTTGGTTAATGTATAGTTGTTTATATTCAAATATTCTGTATCATTTTCACCATATTTTTCACAGAAATGATATGAAAGCAGTGACTTAATATGCCTTTCTACATGAAGAATATATTTCATGAAAATAGAACGTAATTCTTCATCAAAATAGTAGAAGGCAACGAGTTCATCAAAGGTTACACCATAAAGATATTTTTGTGAGGGTGTGTGCTTAAATAACTGTTTATATCCCCCGATAAGGGAATAATAGCTTAATATACTTGCACGATATTGGTGTAAATAAGAGTCCTATTGCATATCAGGATTCTCTTATCGATACATCAGATAAGATGTACAAGGTGATACTGGCAAATCCTCCATTTGGAACAAGACCTCAAGGAAGCGTGGAGGTTGCTGCAAATAGACCAGAGTTTGTAAAAACATCCGATAATCAGGTTAATTTCTTACAGCATATCATGTCTATCGTAAAAACAGGCGGACGAGTAGGTGTAGTTCTTCCTGATAGTGTACTTACAGATACAGGTGCAACAGCACAGGTAAGAGAAAAGCTGTTGAAAGACTTTAATCTTCATACTATTCTTAGATTACCTACAGGTATTTTCTATGCAAACGGTGTAAAGACAAATGTTCTTTTCTTTGAAAAAGGTGAGCCTACAAAGGATATTTGGGTGTATGACTATAGAACAGGCATCAAACATACAATGGCTACAAAACCAATGACAAGAGCACATCTTCAGGATTTTGTTGATTGTTATAAGACTGGTGCAATTCAAGATAGAAAAGCAACTTACGATAAAGATACTAATCCAAATGGGAGATGGAGATGCTTTACAGAGGAAGAAGTAAAGAATGCAGATAACCTTGATTTTAAGTGGCTTGATTTAGAAGAAAAGGATGAAAGAACAATTGCAGAAATCCTTGATGATATGCAGGCAGAGTCTGATGGAATAGCAGAGGCTGTTTCAATGCTCAAGAACTTGTTGGGAGGGATTGAGATTTGATAGATACAGCTAAAATAAAAACGAATATTTTATCATGTGCGTTCAAAGGTATGTTGGTGGATTTTAATGTAGAAAAATCAAATAAAGCCCTGGATGAATTGCATAAAGAAAACAAAAAATATGTCCCAGTAAAAGAAGATGAATACCTTACAGAGGTGCCTTCTAGATGGCAATGGTCACGATTGGGATATGTTACTAATAACCATGGTCAGAAAGAACCGCAGGAGGATTTTTGCTATATAGACGTAGGTACCTTAGATAATATTAATCATTGTTTAGCTAAAAAGGAAAATCTGGTTAATAAGGAAGAAGCACCGTCAAGAGCTAGAAAGATAGTAGAACAAGGCGATGTTTTATATTCTACGGTAAGACCTTATTTGCACAATATTTGTATTATTAATAAAGATTTTTCTAGGATGCCAGTAGCAAGTACAGCCTTTTGTGTTATGGCAGTAGAAGAAAAGGTATTGATTAATAAATATCTTTTTTATTGGTTGTTATCTCCAGAATTTGATAAATTTTCGAATGGAAATCCATCTAAGGGAACTCTATATCCAGCAATAGGTGAGAAGGATTTGTTAAATGGAGTTATTCCTATTCCTGATATTGAAGAACAAAAACTAATCGTTGAGAAACTTGATAGTGCATTTGAGCATCTTGACAAACTTAATAGATTGCAAACTCAATATTCATCAGACCTTGAAGTGTTGAAATCAAAGATTATCGATGCAGGAATTCAGGGAAAACTTACAGAACAACTTCCAGAGGATGGAACTGCGGAGGAGTTGTTGGAGCAAATTGCAAAAGAAAAGAAGCAGCTTATTAAGGAAAAGAAGACAAAAGCAACAAAAGCGCTTCCTGAAATCACAGAAGATGAGATACCTTTTGAAATTCCAGTAAATTGGAAATGGGTAAGATTGGCTGATATATGTTCAAAGATAACATCAGGTAATACTCCAGCTGGAGGAAGTAAGGGCGGAGCTTATGTAACGGAAGGAAATTGTTTCTTTAGAGAGCAAAATATATATAATGATGGAATTCATTATGAGGGAATGGTATACATTACTGATGAATTACTTGCGACTAGGGAAAATAGCACTGTTTTACCACAAGATATTTTGTTGAATATTACAGGTGGTTCGATTGGAAGGTGTGCGTTGATTCCGGATGATTTTTCGAAAGGAAGCATTAATCAACATATTTTAATTATACGAGTGATAGAACCTGAAATAAGGCAATATATTCATAAATGCTTATGTAGTCCATATTATCAAAAACTGATAATGGGAAATGTCGTAGGTGATAAAGATGGGTTTAGTGCAGGAAGATGTAAAAACACACTAATTCCCTTACCTCCAATTGGAGAACAGAAACGAATAGTAGAAAAGATAACGCAAATACTTGAACAGATATAAATGATGAGGAGGTGAGCCTTGATGACAACTGAAAATTATGTCTATAAAAAAGAAGTAGACTGGTCTTTGTTGCAGGAAGGGCTCACTTTGCCTTTTGACAATCAGGTTGTATTTGGCCAGATAATGGGACGTTTCTTAAAAAGAGGTGAGTCTAAAGATATCACACTTTATCTGAATGGAAAATCTTATAAGGCTCAGATTAGGAATGTAAATTTTAATCCTAAATTTAAAAGGAAAAAGGATACACTGCAGATACGATATTCCAAGAATGGTGAACTTGCAAAGGCATTGCAGGCATGCTTCTCAAAGAGCTATCAGTTTATAAAGACCACGCGTGAAATGCGTGAACCAGGTGACAGAACAATGATTAGGTTGCCTGAAGGGTGTAAGGAATACCTTGCAATATATACAACAGAATATGATGATTCTTATATTTTAGAGACCATTGTTGCAGATGATATTATTTCTCTGCGGCAGGCTGTTTCTGGTCAGAAGGAACGCGTAGTGGAAGCAGAATTTAACTATGATGTAGAGGACTCAACATCCACAATTCTTGAAACAGAGAGGATTGTAAAGATTAGAAAGCTTAACAAGAAGATTGGAGATAATCTTAAGCTTCTTTATGGCTATCGTTGCCAGATATGTGGCCAGCTAATCGGTGAGGAGTTTGGCTCACATATTGTGGAGGCACATCACATCGATTATTTTGTATCAAGCCTTAATAACGATGCAAGTAATCAGCTTATTGTGTGTCCAAATCATCATAGCATAATACATGACACAAATCCGGTATTTGATAAGCGTAGATTGTTATACATATACAAGAATGGTTTGGAACAGAAGTTGGTATTGAATCAGCATTTGTAAAGAGGTGGTAATTTGGAAGATTTAAATGTATATTCTGGCAAATTGAATTATAAAGATATATGTTTTGATTTTGTTTATGATAAGCAAGAATTAAGATTGATTCCTCCCACAGATAAGAAGAGAGAAATATGGAATTGGAAAATGAAGGAATTATCTCCTGGTGTTTTCACAATGGGTGATCCATTAACTATGGATAGTCCTTATCTTGAAGGGACTATAAATGAAACGGCTCAAAAAGTAATATTTATAACAAGGCAGGGATCGTCTATTGGTAGCTACAATTCGGTATTGATTATTGAAGTAGTGGCAGTAATATTATTCAGTACTGAAAAATATTTTATTAATAGGATTGCCTTTGCTGGACCTGAGATTAATGCTATTCATTCTGTAGGAAATGCATTTACATTATTATATGATGAAGAACAATCGAAAAAAGGAATAATATCGATACAAACGGCTGAATATGAGAAAACGACAACGGAAAAAAGGAGTTTTATCGTAGACGATAATGAAGTAGCTATTCATTTCGGCGTTGGAAGGCGAGTGAGTATGGGAGTGCAAGATACTCCGTTGAAATTGACTTCTACAATGGTATTTGAATTTGAAACTACTGACAATTATGCATTTATTTTTCGATTATATAACATAGCAAAATTGTTTGTTCAGTATTTATGCTATAGAAGGAATATTGTATTTGATGCAGTTGAGCTTAGTGCATTGATGGATAATGGAAAGTATCATACATGTGCTAAAATGCATGTTTTAGATAGCCTCTCGCAATGCGAAGCGAAACCAATAAAGGATGGACGCTATATTAAGCAACAATATATTGAGGGATATGAAGGTAAGATATTATCGGATATTGCTTCAGATACGATTTATACGAGACATTTGCCAGATACATTTGAGGCAGGAAAGCATATTGATGCAGCAAGGTTTGTTATGATTACAGCTGCTTTTGAATGGGAGTTTCGGCGTATTTTCCCAGAAGGAGTAAAAAAGAAAGAGGCTAAAATTAAAGCAGAAGAACAGGCAAAGCAGGTATTACAGGAATTGATTGATAGCAGTAAAGGGGAACTGAAGAGCATATATAAATATATGCAAAAAAATATTGGCTCCAGCCCATTGAGTGGAAAGATTACGTTTGTTGGAAAGAACCTTGTAGAAATAATAGATATGTTTGGAAAATATCTATATAGCTTGAATGGTGAAAACTTAAACTATTCAGAAATGGGTGAGAGACTGTCGCAGCAGAGGAATAATTATGCACATGGAAATTTAGATAAAGACTTTGTAGGCCTATCGCTGTTAGATTTGATTTTTCTTGAAATTGTATTATATGCGATGCAGCTAAAATACTATGGACTTGAAGATATAAAAATAAAAAAAGCATTAAATGAATTATTTCACAAAAATATAATGATAAAAGATAATTGATAAGGCATCGAGTGTAAAGGGAGAATACAATTATTGCAAAAGAAATACACAATATAAACTTGGAGGATACTATGAAACAGGCGATTGTTAATTTTTGCAAGTCAACGGATACCGGACTGTTCTTGCTAGATATGCCGACCGGCTTTGGAAAAACATATAGTGTACTGGATTTTATGGTCGACAATTATGATGCGCCTGAATTCAAGGATAAGAAGATTTTCTTTGTTACAACCCTTAAGAAAAATTTGCCGGATAAGGAGTTGCGTGAACATTTTGCAAAGCGCAGTAAAGCAGATGATTATGATAAATATTGTTTGCGAATAGAAGCTAATGCGGATATGGTTATAGAAAAATTGGACGAGTTATATCGTGCCAGAAAAATTCCAGCAGCAATCACTATGAAACAAGAATTTAAGGATTTACATGGTTCAGTAAAATTATTAAACGAATACAGAGATAAAAAGCGTGAATTAAAAGGAACCAGTAGAGAAATTATTAATGTTTTGTGCAAGAGTGCAGAAGATGCTATTCGCAAGCAACAGGAAGGTGCCTTTCGTAAGGTGATAGAAAGCGAGCTGAAGCAGTTCAGGACACCAAAGGAAAAGTTAAAGAATATTGCTAATAATCCTGATTATCATTGGATAGGAGAATTGTATCCAGCAGTATATACGAGAGAAAAACGGATATTTTTTATGTCTATGGACAAGTTTTTCTTGGGGAATACTACGATTATTGAGCCTACATATAGCTTTTACAATAATGATATTACAAAAAATGCAATTATTTTTATAGATGAGTTTGATGCAACAAGAGACAGGTTACTTAATCAGATTATAACAAGAGGCTTAGAAAATCATATTGATTATTTAGGTCTGTTTCATCGTGTATATGCATCTTTGAAGACTAGAGATTTTCCGGCAGAGCTTACTACTGCATCGAAGTTACAACAAACATATCTTGATGAACACAAAAACGCGAAAAATCCTATGGAAATTATAGAAAGATTTGGTGGTGTGTTTGATGAAACATATGACCGTTTTGCGATGCAATATAGCTTCAAAACAGAAGAAGATGGTAAGGGCGATAGAAGTCGTAATTTTATTTTCAATGACTTACAGTTTCATTCGGTATTTGAGGGAGAAAATGCTTTTATTGATATAGATACCGATATGAAGGCAAAACAGAACTGGTTGCGTTTTACAAAAAGAAGACCAACAGAGAAAGATGGTGGCGTATTAAGTTTGCTTGCCAGTGTTAAAGGTTGCTTGACTTATTTTCAGAACGGAGCTAGAAATCTTTCGTTTAATTATAAGCATCATAAGGATGAGGATAAAAGGCCGGGTGACGATGATTATACGTTTGAAAATGCAATTGAGTCAGTGCTGACAGAGTTTCATTTATCAAGAGAACAGATAAGGTATTTGAAGCCTATCGTAATGGGAGGCCAGGTAAAGTCGAAGAAAGATAAAAAAGACAGCAATGGAAAAATGTCGTTAAAGTATTTTGACCGCTCTGTCTATGATAGAGGATTTCGCTATTATGATTTTATAGATGATCCTAATCATAGTATGCGTTCGGAGATTCAGTTATTTGATTTTCAGGATTCACCAGAGCGTATTTTGCTTCACTTATCTGAAAAGGCCCAGATTATAGGCATTTCAGCTACAGCAACACTTGATACGGTTATTGGTAATTATGATTTAGAATATCTTCAAAGGATGTTGCAGGACAAATTTTATGTGATGCCAGAAGTAGATAAGTGTAGATTGCAGGAGTCTTTCCGGACGTTTGTAGCCAATTATGATAAAGTGAATATTCATGTGGAACCGGTTTGCTATAGTACGGATGATACAGCTGAATTAGCAGAGATATTTAACGGAAACGAAGCACTTATAAAGAAGTATGCGGAAAAATTATTAATATCATTTGAGCGCGTTGAATATGCAAAGAATAACTTTATTCGTGTTGTAAAGGTAATGAAGGCATTTATCTTAAATGATTCGGTTAAATCCTTCTTGTGTCTTAATAATAAATTGCCACAGGAGAATAAGGGGCTTTTTGATATTAAATTATTAGAGGAATTTGCAGACGCTATTATTAAGCTTTATGGTATCAAGGGATTAAAAGGTAAAGACCTGTTATATAGTATAAATAGTGAAGATTATGATGCTAAGCGTGCGGAGTTTATACAGAGATTGTCAAAGGGAGAAAAGCTCTTTGTCATATCTTCCTATAATACAGTTGGTGCGGGACAAAATTTGCAATATAAAGCACCGGGGAATGCTACTATCGTGGCAGTTAATGATTACGATAGAGGAGATATGGAAAAAGACTTTGACTGCATATATCTTGAGAAGCCAACAAATCTTCTGGTGAATGTGGATAGCAAAAAGGGGATTGAAGCTGAGGATTTAATTCGTTTTGTATATCAGATGGAATTCTTGATGGAAAGAGGAGAAGTTTCTCGTAAAGATGGTATTGCGGTAATCAAAGATGCTTTTATATGTTTCAGCGGTGGCTATACTTTTTCAGGGAAAAAGGGAGAACCATATAAAACAGATTCCGTAAATAATTATGCGCTTCGAACATTAATACAGGCGGTAGGAAGAATATGTAGAACCGGTCTCAAGAATCCGGATATATATATTTATGTGGATAATACCATTCTAACAGATTACGATTTGTCTATTGTGGAACAACGAATGTTGAATCCTGAATTTGCGGAATTAGTTAAAGTGGGTAAAATATATTATAATGGTCAGGCAAATGAAAATTTGGATATTGCCGTAATGGAAAATCGTGCCGGAACATTAGCGCTAAAAGCAATGCAAATTATTAATGAGCTCAAGCGCAATTGGACTGATGATAGTATAGATTATTGGAAAGCATTACGTGAGCTTTGTCTTATGAGGCCTACACTAAGTAGAAAAAACGTAGAACAGAATTCGCAATATCAGCTTGTATATATGTGTGCGCCGGGAGAAATTACAGCTTATTCTTATGAGCAAGAAGGAGACTATAATAAAAATATAAATATCAAGTTTGACGGTAGTCTTCCACAAAAGATGTCAGAGGATGAGGTGCATTTGAAAGAGATTATGCAAATCCCAGGAGTGAAAGCATTGTTTGAAAAGCATGGCTATGCAACGAGCTTTGTTCCTAATGAGTTTATATTGACGCCACCTATGTTTAATAATATTTATAAAGGTGCCTTAGGCGAAGTTGTTGGTAAATATATTTTAGAACAATATGCAGGAGTAACGTTGCAGGAAATGCCGCCGGAGTTTTTTGAATTGTTTGATTATACCCTAGGTAATGGCGTGTATGTTGATTTCAAGTTATGGAAAGAAACCATGCTAATATCTGCGGAAGAAGAAAAGAAAAACGTCCTGGAAAAGCTAGATAAGTGTGGAGGAAAGAGAGCGGTAATAATCAATATTATGCTTGATCACAATATGCAAATTACGTCTAGTGATAGTGGTAGAATTATTGAGATACCATATTTATACCGGTTGGATAGAAAAGAAATAGGAACTGAAATTATAGCTAAAATAAATCGGGAGGGATATTTGCAATGAGTATAAAGAAACTTTATTCGAATGAACTCCTGGCTTCGTTTGAATATTCCAACATTGATAAAGATTATGATTTTTATTATGTTACAACATCGGATAAATATATAAAAGGTGGAGCTACTTTTCTGGATATTGATGATATAAAGATATCAGCTCTGCAATTTGAAAGTGGAAAGAGTTTTTGGGCTATGCTTCCTAAAAACGCTATTTCCAGAGCTGAGTTTGTACGTTTGTTGAATGCAAAAGAGGATGGAGATAGCTTGTCTATAAAATCTATGACAAGTAGCAGTATACCGGAGTATTTGTTGACACAATTATTTTTGAATGCGTTAACGAGTCCGGTTGATGAAATGATATCCTTTAATAATCTGTCTGGGAAATTATTATGTTTTCGACCTTCATGGCTGAATAAGGATAAGGAGAATTTTATTTGGGGTATGCAGTGCCTTGAGGTTAAAGTCGGAGATGATATGTGTGTAAATTTGGTAGCACATAGGATGACATCACTGGCGCTTAAGAAGCAAATGAAATTTGAAAAAAGAAAGCTACAGGATTATCCGCAATATGAGTTCAGTTATAACAATAATACCTTAAAACGAGTATCTAATGAAAATATAGACCGTAGAAAAAACTTTATTATAAAACCCGTAGATGGTGAAAGGGGTAGCATTACATTCTTTAACTTTACGGATTATGAAACGTTTTCATGTACCAAGATGGGTGTTTTATATGATATTTTGAATGCCTTACATGATGAATTTGGTAAGTATATTCGCGTTAAATTTAAACAATATAGTATTGACGAAGTTTTGGAATATAAGCGTGCGTCATTGGAGTTATATAAGGATATTGTTAAAAAGGAAGTTTTGAATTCTGGAATTAATATAGTGGATGCTGTACACTCTGAAACTTCTGAAGATTATTTGCAGGATGTAGCGGATGGTATTAATAAAATTATTCCAGAGGCAAAATGCAGCGTTGGTAAAAGATTATCAAAGAAGAAGCTTAACGTACGATATATACATGATAAATCCTTCTATTCAGATTCGGAAGTGGACCCGCATCAAGAAAGCATGGAGGATTATGTTGTTCAGCATATTACAGTAGAGAATTTTAAACACCAATCATCAGCGGCAGTTTATAATATTCTGAAAGAGCTTGTAATTAAGAAGGACATTGCTACTGGTAAAATTACATTGGTGGATTGGAGTCAATATGGATATAAAGCAGACTGGTTATTTGGTGTAGTTGTAGACGGTACATATTACTTCATGACCATTCATCCGGACGGTTCATTTAAAATTGAAGCATTGAAACGAAATCTTTTTACCATGACAGAGTATGATAAATACATGGATTATTTCGGTTTGAATGAAGAGAATAAAAATGATTATAGAGGTGTTATAGGTTTAGTAAAAGATGCAGAGGGTAATATTAATCTTATAAAGGATACCAATATGTATTCTATGCCTGATTATACTGCGATGGGTGATGTGCTTAAGAATGTAGCTAGTGAAGGTAGATTTCCAGGAAAAGACGTAGTAACTTGGCTTCGTCTAGTAATGGATACAACAGATAAAATAAAAGTACACGCAGAATTGGATATAGTTATCCCGCATATCGACGTGAATGCAGAATACACGAAAGCCAATGTAATGGGATTATTCAAAGGAATTACAACAAAGAAAGAAGTTGTGCGCTATGTTTTTGAGAATACCGGTATTATGCTATATGCCTACCTGCGTGGAGAAGAAGAGAGACGCGAGTATCTTTCCGGAAATATAGACATTAATTATTTTGATTATGATGATACGCATGCAAAATATTCAGTTGGTGAAATTGGTAATGGAATGAAATACACAATTGAGAGAGCCAGCGTAGTGCGTGAGATACAGGCGGTAGAAGGCAGCAAGTTAATTTTTAAGAAAGTGTTGCCACTTATGGGAGTAGAGTTTGTAAGGTATGGAATGTTAACTGTTGTTCCGTTTCCGTTTAAGTATTTAAGGGAATATATTGTGAAAGAAGAAAAGAGCGTATAAACAATGAAGGTCACTAACGCAGTACTAGCGGCCTTCTTCGTTTTTACGCTTGGTATAATCGCTGGATTTTTTGCGTTTTCGTGCAGCTTGACATTCGTCCTTGTTGCAATACTTCCGGTTATGTGACCTAGGAATATAATCGCCGCAGTGTAAGCAACGGGTTAAATTTTTTATGGCGTAATCATTGTCTTCGGTAGGTTCGAAATCATCAAAATATTCAGAGTCTTTAAAATCAATGAATAAAGCATCCTCGGTGATAAACTTTGAAAAAACAAACCAGCCAATATCAAATACAGAGTCTACTAATAATGTGGCTGGAAAGTTAGAGGATAGTTGGAAGGAACTTGAAATGGAAATCAGTGAGTCTTTCGAGGAATTTTCAAAAGATTATTATGTGGTTTTCGAGTAAACTGGCATCGAATTGTTATAGAAAAGTGGAGGAGTGACAATTTGACAAGCGGAGAATTAAGAAGGAGATGATGAGTTGGATTATACAAGTTTTTTTTATTCAATAGCTGGCTGCTCGGCAACTATTATTGCAATTATTGGTGGTTTTATAGCGTCAAAATTAATTAGTATTGGCGCAGACAGAGATAAAATTTTAGACAAAATCAAGGAAATTGAGGATGAATTGGATATGAAAACTAGGCAATACAATGAAGCTATGGAAGAACTTAATGCTGATGATGCCTTTGATTTTGTTAGAGATAATATATCTATGCTAATAGAAAATAAAAGCATAGATGTTGTGTATAAAACAGAAGAAAAGCCATGTCTCGATTATAACGTAATGGAAAAGTATTGGCGTAGAGCTTTGGATATATGCAAAGAAATAGTCAATTTAGATGAAGATGAAATTTCAAATGTGAATTCGGATAAAGTTCCAGTGATATTGGCGAATAAATATGTAAATGATTTTGACTATAGAGTTTGTGAAAAAATAGTACATGAAATTGAGAAGAATACTAAGAAGCGTAATTCGAATTCTTTTTTTGCTAATTCATTAATTGATGCTGATGATATTGTTCCACAAACAGCCGGGATCTGGTATCATCAAAAACGAAGTGAGGCTGAGAAAGCGGAATTAAGAATTGAAGAACTAAAATTTGAAAAAAAGCAATATGAAGAAAAAAAGCGACAAATAAAAAAGCCAAAAGGAATGAAATCAGGATTGAGCATTTTTGTTGCGTTTTCAATTCTTGGAGTGATTTTTCCATTGATTTGTGCATTGAAGAATAGCATATACAAATTTGAGAATTTGTGTATGCCGATTGTAGCACTTATTTTCTTTGGGGGATGTATATTTATCACATTTGTATATTTGGCGTTATTATTGAGATGGAAAAATGTTGATATGGAGGTGACGAGACATGAAAGCAATAGTCCAGAAGGTAAATTATAAAAGAGGTTTTGTGGCTTACGAAATAGAGGGTTACGATTATGGCTGGCTAGAAATATTAGATTCGGTTGAGGTGGAACCAGAAGAAGAAATAGAAGGTCCTTTTACAGAGTTGGGAGAAGCTAATATATATATAAAGAGTACAGGCGAAGCAATTAAAGTTTTTATTGAAGATTATGGAATGTCGAGACAAAAGGCAATAGAAATGATTATGAGATAAGTCTGCCGGAATGGTGCAACTTTCTGTAATTCGTATTCAGGAGTGCAAAAAATAACAAAAGCACCAAATTGTGCGCGAATGTTAATACGAATCAAAGTTATACCGCATGTGGAGACGGTATGTTTATTGTCCAAACTTCATGAGGCAAAACATCATGTGAATGTGAAACTGGATATGGATGAGATGGATATCACTTCTGCTGAGAGCAAGGCCACATATGAGGAGATAAAGAAGTATGTGGCGGAGCATAATGACGGGATGAAGGTGACGAATCTCTATATTGCACAGGTTAAGAAGAAGTGCGGCATTATTGAGAGGGAGAACTATAATAAACCGAAATCAGAAGATGAGATGCAACCACAGTGTCCGAAGGATAAGGAAAAGGCGATTATGGAAGCGTTGAAGGCGTATAAAATGATATAAAGAGTTGCCATTCATGCGATTTATTGGGATAAGAGGAGTGATAAATATGAGAATGGCGATTGTTGATGATGTACTTGCCGAGCAGGAGATCATAAAGAAATACATCATAGAATGGGCGAGCATTCATAATGAAATGATAGAATTTCGCTGTTTTGAAAATAGCGATAGCTTTTTGTTTTCATGGGAAGATGATAAATCTTATGATTTACTGGTTCTTGATATTGAAATGGGGGAAATGAACGGGCTTGAATTAGCCAAGAGAATGCGAACAGAAGGTGCATTGATTCCAATTCTCTTTGTGACCGGATATGATGAATATATGCAATATGGCTATGATGTAGATGCATTGCATTATTTGTTGAAACCGGTGAATAAAGATAAATTGTTTTTGACACTTAATAAAATCGGGACATCTAGTCAGGAAAAGAAAAACTGTTTGATACTAAGTACAAAGGATGAAGTAAAAAGAATAGTGGTCAATGATTTGATGTATGTTGAAGCAAATGGGCATGGAAGCACCATTCATATGAAAGATTGTGTTTTTGAAGCAAGAGAATCCTTCGGAACCATTGAAAAAAGTATACTTGGAGATGGTCATATGTTAAAGTGCCATAGGGCGTTTATCGTTAATTTGCATTATTGTGCTGCAATAAAAAATGGAAGTATGATTTTAGATAATAACGAAACAATCCCAATATCCAGAAATCATGCAAAGGATATGCAGACGCAGTTTATCAAGTATTATAAAGGGTAAGGGGGATGGAAATGAACCCATTCATAGCAATTATCATTGTTGCGATTATTATGATCAATGCATTACTGTGGATTTTGTTTATGCCATGGTATATCAATAGAAAAATCAGCAGGTTTCAAAATGAATTGGTAGATAAGCATTATGAGGAAGTGGAAACCATGTATCGCAAAATGCGTGGATGGCGTCATGATTATCATAATCATATTCAGGTTCTTAAAGCACATATGGAGATGAAGGATTATGAAGAAGCCAGTTGCTATCTGGATATGTTGAATCATGACCTTTCTACGGTGGATACAGTAATAAAAACGGGAAATGTAATGGTTGATGCTATATTAAACAGCAAACTTTCCATGATGAAAGAAAAAAATATTCATATTGATGTAACGGCAATCGTTCCAAGTGAGGTTCCTTTTTCCGGAATAGATTTATCGGTTCTTATCGGCAATCTGTTAGATAATGCAATGGAGGCATGTGTAAAGCAAGAGAATGAAGACAATCGGTTTATAAGAATATACATTGATATAGTGAAAAAACAACTCTATATTGCCATAACAAATTCTATGGATGGAAGAGCCAAAAAGGCAGGCATGAAGTATCTTTCTTCAAAGGGAGGTATTCATGGGTTTGGGCTATTGAGAATTGATGGGATTGTTCGAAAATATGGGGGATTTATCAATAGGCAAAATGAAGAGGGTGTATTTGCAACGGAGGTAATGTTGCCTATTATTTAGCAATTATGAGAACAGAATTACTACCATTCATGCGTTGAGAAATACCACTCATGCAGGAATGGTCTTTTTTTATGATTAATCTGTTAGGATTAGTACAAAGAAAAGCTATGGAGGTTAAAATGTTAGGCAATATTATTTTTCATTTAAATAGTGCAAAGAAATGGGATGCAAAACTGTTCTGGTATCAGTTTACATCAGTAATTCCTCAGATGATTTTTACGTACTTATCAGTATTCCTACCCTCTTATATTGTTTCAATGTTGCAGAATAGTATTGAGGTGAGCCAATTGTTATATTGGATTAGTTTGGTTGTAATTGGTATGTCACTTTGCAATGTTATTTCATCGGGAATGGAACAGTACTTGTATCGTAATAGCATGAATCTTACTTTGTATTATGAGGAACTGATTTTTAGGAAGATGACGCGGGTATCCTATCATGAGCTTGAAAAGGAAGAAACACGCACACTTCTTGGAAATATATGGAATGGATTTAGAAATGAATATATGATACGAAATTCTGTGACCAGTTTTTCCGCATTGCTGGGAGCTATTTTGGCAACCGGTCTCTATGGTTATTTTGTAGTAAGAATTCATTGGAGCCTTTTTCTGATTATTTCAATCTCTATTATCATGAATTTTTTGTTCCTGAAAAAGTCACGTGAGAGGCAGGGGGTAATCCATCAGGAAATAGGGCAACCAATGGCGACGGTAGCTTATGTCAAAAGACATAGTATGGAACGAACGGATGGAAAAGATATACGGATTTATCAGATGCAGGAATGGTTCATCCAAAAATATGATAATGCAATCAAAAAAATCAGTGATTTATACGGAAAAATCCATCGGTACTATTTTATCAGGCAACTGGGCGAATTGGGAATTCAGGGAATAACGGAATTTCTTGCTTATGGATATATGACAATAGAGCTTACCCGCAATTCTATTACAATCTCTGAATTTGTATTTTCAGTGGGCGTAATCAGAACCTTTTCAAATCATTTTTCAGGCTTGATAGGACGGATACAGGAGCAGAATGGAATTCAGGCGTTTCTGACAAACATACGTAAAATGCTTTCTTATTCAGAGGAAGATGAAATGATGGAAGATACGTTACCAATGGATACCGAGAAGGGTATGGAAATTGAATTTAAGAATGTATCATTTCGATATGAGAATGCAAAAGAGGATGTACTGAAAAATATCAATTTGACCATACATGCAGGAGAAAAACTGGCAATGATTGGGCTAAACGGTGCAGGAAAAATCACAATGGTCAAGCTGATTTGCGGTTTTTATGAACCTACCTCAGGTGAGATTTGGGTGAACGGAAGACCGAAGAAGTGTTATACACAGAAGGAATATATTGCGAAAGTATCGGCTTTGTTTCAGGATTCTTTCGTTTTTCCCCTTAGTCTTTATGAGAATTTGACAAGCTATAGCGAGGAAAGGGATCAGGATGAATGCTTTAAAACTGCGTTAACCTATTCCGGATTTGCTCCCGTATACGAAGAATGCAAAGAAAAAGGGAAAACAATGCTGGTCAGGGAAGTCAATGAAAATGCAACGGATTTTTCGGGTGGTGAAAAACAGAAGCTTTTGTTTGCCAGAGCACTTTATAAGCAATCGAAACTTCTGATTTTAGATGAGCCTACGGCGACATTAGACCCTATCGCAGAGAATGAGTTATACCTAAGCTTTGGGAAAGCTGCAGGGAATAATACGGTTATATTTATTTCACACCGTTTATCCAGTACAAGATTCTGCGATAGAATCATTCTCTTAGAGGGAGCACAGATTTCAGAAGAAGGGACCCATGAGCAGCTTATGAGTCAAAAGGGTCGTTATGCAGAATTGTTCGAAACACAGAGTAAATATTATAGGGAAAGCGGTTTGAATTCAGAACTTTCAAATGACATGCAAAAAAATCAAGAGGAGGGATGTATTTATGAATAGAGAAGACCTAAAGAATCTATGGTTTCTTTGGAAGGCTGTTTACAGGCAGGAAAAGAAAACTATGTGCATGGTTATTTTATCAGCAATCTTAACAGCTATAAACTCATACATCCTGCTTGTTTTGCTTGGATACATAATTGACGTTGCAAATCGTCACGCCGGGCAGAAGAAAATGATGCAAATTATTATAGTAACGCTTTTGATAAAACTATTGATAGAAGTAATTTTGCGGTGGATTAACGAGCGAATCAATAAGGTGTTGGAAGAGTATCCCCAGGAATTTGCCACAAGAGAGTTGAACCGGAAGGCTCTGACATTTGATTATCAACATTTGGAAGACCCTCATGTACAGGATTTACGATTTCGCTCCTTTCAGCGCTCCTTTTATGGAATTGGAGGATGGCTGATGATAGTTACGCAGAGCATGCTGAAAAATATCATTTCCATGACGATTGCTGTTGTGATTATGATTCCGATGTTTCGATTAAATCAAATCAAAATAGGATATACGATAGGGATTGTGTCTATTTTATTAGTATTGATAATGTTGAATTATGTTACAGGTGTAAATAATACAAGAAAAGCCATGAACACTTACTTTGACGCATCGAACCTGTATAATAAAAAATTATTCTATTTAGATTTGTTTTCGAAGATTGAGCCACAAAAAGATATTCGGGTAATGAGAATGGAGAATGCTGTATTTCACGATATTAACAAACTATTTAGGGGAGTACAGGAAAGCGAAAAAAAACAAGGTGAATTGTATGTGAGAAGGCAGCTTACACAAAAAACAATCTTAAATATAAGTACGTTACTGATTTATCTTTACACCTCCTTTTGCGCTTGGGCAAGACTGATATCTATAGGACAGGTTGTAACCTATGCCGCCAGTATGTCACAGATGATGGATTGTGCAAATAAACTGGCGGTAAGCTTTGGACACTTAAAATCAGCTGCTATGTATGCGGCAGATTATAGAGAGTTTTTAACTTTGCAGGATGCAAAATATAAGGGAACAATACCGGTTGAAAAGCGAAGAGACTGTAAGTTTCAAGTTGAGTTTGAAAATGTGTCATTCAAATATCCGGGATCAGAGCAATATGTGATTAAGAATTTAAATCTCAAATTTGTGATAGGTAAGAAAATGGCTATTGTTGGGAAAAATGGTTCTGGGAAATCCACTTTTATTAAGTTGCTTTGCCGCTTATATGATGTGACAGAAGGCTGTATCAAGCTAAATGGAATAGACATTCGAAAGTATGATTATAAGGAGTATTGTGACTTGTTTGCTGTTGTTTTTCAGGATTTTTCTATCTTTGATTTTCCAATGGGCGAGAATATTGCAGCAGCTTCCATATATGATAAAAAAAGAGTCAAGGAAGCAA
>ERZ824978.1893-NODE-1893-length-20128-cov-5.369352_pt1 | contig 20128 bp, 18 predicted proteins | sample MGYA00519860_ERZ824978 | MGnify/ENA primary metagenome ERZ824978 (study PRJEB31778, sample SAMEA3449184) | human gut metagenome | biome: human gut; feature: human-associated habitat; material: faeces | place: United Kingdom | collected 2010/2012 ... | reverse complement strand
TTTCTAAAGATTTTAATTGGAGTTCAGTATGAAATGTTTCCTGCCCCCTGAAAACGGGGGTTACATAGGATAATGTCAGAACTTTTGCAACTTCCTGTTTACAGATGCCGGGTTTGTGTGTTATGATATCGCGTAGTATCATAAGATAGCAGAGGTTACGCGCGATGGATTATATTGTATTGGATATGGAATGGAATCAGCCCTGGCCGGGGTCTCCTTCCTCCAAAAAGGTGCTGCCCGTGGACATCCGGGGGGAGATCATCCAGATCGGCGCCGTCCGGGTGTCGGAGGAGCAGTTCGTTCAGGATGAATTCCAGATCATGGTGAAGCCCAAGTATTACCGGCATTTGAACCGCCGGGTCAGCAAGCTCACCGGTATCAAGGAAGCCCGCCTGCGGGATGAGGGCGTGCCGTTCCCCGAGGCGATCGAAAAGTTCCGGGAATGGTGCGGCGAGGATGTGGTGTTCCTCACATGGGGCTTTGACGATATCGGCATTCTGCGGGAAAATCTGCGGCTTTTCGGTCTGGATGAGCGTTTCACGGAGAAGTGGTACAACGCCCAGATGATCTTCAACGCCCAGACCGACGGCTCCACCTCCCAGAAAGCGCTGAAAACCGCCATGGAAATGTTCAGCATCGAGGCGACCCGTCCCGCCCACGACGCGCTGGGCGACGCCTATCACACGGCGTTGATCTGCGCCATGCTGGACTTGAAGAAAGGCGCGCGGGAGTATGACGCGGCGCTGAAAAGCCACGAAAACGGCTTCCACGGCGCGGAACTTCCCGGCTGCATTGCCCGGAAGGTGTTCTACGACTATGCCGATAAGCGGGAAGCGCTGGCCGCCATGTCCGGGGAAGAGAACAAGTGTCCCGTCTGCGGCGGGCGAATGCTTGGCTCCCGGTGGTTTTCCCAGCCCGGACACCGGTATATGGACTTGGCTGCCTGCCCGGAGCATGGAAAATTCCTCATTCGGGTGCGGTTTTCCCAGCAGCCGGACGGCCTGACCCGGGTCAGCCGGCTGACCTATGAGGCCACCTCCGAAGCGGCGGAAGCCTACGCCCGCCGCGCGGAAAAAGCCGACCCGGAAGAAACGCCCCGTCCCCGCCGCCGCCGCAGGAGAAGCAGCGCCGCAAAGCAGGGAAGCAAGGAAGAATAACGAACAGGCGCACCCGCTTTGGGTGCGCCTGAACATTTTCAGAAGAACCATTTCACCGTCCACGACGCCATAAGAAAGCCGATGAAATCCGCAAACAGCGCCGCCGGGAGGGTGTAGCGGGTCTTTTTGATGCCCGCCGCGCCAAAGTAGACGCTGATGGTGTAAAAGGTCGTCTCCGTGGAACCCAGCATCACCGCTGCCGTGCGGCCGATTTGAGAATCCACGCCGTACTGCGCCATCAGTTCTGCCCCCACCGCAAGGGCGGCGCTGCCGCTGATGGGGCGGATGAGCACGAGCATGGCCGTCTCCGGCGGAATGCCGAAAAAGGAAAAGACCGGGGCAAAGAAATCGCTCAGAAGCGCCACCGCCCCGGAAGCGCGAAGCATATGGACGGCGGTCAGCAGCAGAACCAGCGCCGGAAGAATGGTCACAAGGAGTTTCAGCCCGTCCGCGCCGCCCTGAAGGAGAAGGTCATAGGCGTTTTCCCGCTTCCCGAGAGCCAGCGCCGCCGCCAGAAACAGAAGCACCGGAACAATGTAATCCGTCATTTCCGCCAGACCTTTCCCAGTACCCACGCCGCCGTGACCCCCAGTCCGGCAGAGCACAGGCTCGTGACCCACACTGCCGGGAGAATATCAAAGGGAGTCGCGCATCCCAAGGCGCTGCGGACAGCCGCCACATTCGCCGGGATCAGCTGGATGGAGGCGGTGTTCAGCACGATCAGACGGCAAAGCTCGTCCGTGGCGGTGCCGCCCCGCTTCATCCGCTGTGCCGCCTGAATGCCCATGGGGGTGGCGGCATTGCCGAGGCCAAGAAAATTCGCACAGATGTTGGCGCTCAGACTTTCCGCCAGGGCGGCGTCCTCCTTTGTGCTGGGAAACACCCGGTGCAGCAGGGGGCGCAGAAGCCGGGAGAGCATCCGGGTGATTCCGGCGTGCTCCATCAGCCGCCCCGCGCCCGTCCACAGGCACAGGCTCCCCGCCATGGACAGGGCAAGCTGTATCCCGGCCTGTGCGCCGCTGACCGTGGCCGCCGCCAGCGCGCTGCCGTTGCCCAGAACCAGCGCACAGAGAATGCTTATCAGAACGATGCCCGTCCATATCCAGCTCATGACCATGCGCATTCCTCCACTTTCCGTACTTTTGGCTGAGCCAAAATCTTCTGCCGCCAGCTCTTGCCGATTGAATCAGAGCTTCCTTGAGGCATGGTATGCGGATAAGAAATGGAAAAGAATGGAAATGTTTCGACAAAAATTTCAGTTTGTTGTAAAAAGTATTTGACTATAGTAAATAAAATTAGTATAATGATAATGCAAATAAGCCGCTGGAAAACGAAGGAAGGGAGCTGACCGCAATGAAGTCTACGGGCATTATCCGAAAGGTAGATGAGCTTGGCAGAATCGTGCTGCCCATTGAACTGCGCCGCACACTGGACATCGCGGAACGGGACGAGTTGGAGATCTACATGGAAAGTGATCGCATCATCCTGCAAAAGTTCGAGCCGGCGTGCGTTTTCTGCGGTTCTTCCCGAGGGCTGATCTCCTACCGGCAGAAGAACATCTGTCAGGAATGCATCAGAAACATGACGGAATTTTGAAAAAGACCCCGAATGACTTCAAAAGTCATTCGGGGTCTTTTAACGCAATATCGTAAACCACATTTTTGGGAAGTCCCAGCTCTGCGGCGGTCTGCTTGACCGCATCCTTGCAGCTGAGCCCCTGAGAAATCAGCTGGGCGACACGGGCGGCGGCGTCGTCTTCTGAGGCGGATTCCTTTACCGTTTCCGGCGCGCCCGCGACGATGAGAACGAATTCCCCCTTCGGCGGCGTTTCGGTGTACTTTGTCAGGGCTTCCCCCAGTGTGGTGCGGACGACTTCTTCATGAAGCTTTGTCAGCTCCCGGCACAGACTGACGGGGCGGTCAGCGCCGAAGACTTCCGACATATCCGCCAGCGTGGACACCAGCTTGTGGGGGGCTTCGTAGAAGATCATCGTCCGGGTCTCGGTTCGCAGGGCGTCCAGATGCTCCCGGCGGCTTTTTTTCGCCGTGGAGAGGAAGCCCTCAAAGCAGAACCGGCCGGTGGACTGCCCGGAAATGCTCAGCGCCGTGATGGCGGCGCAGGGACCGGGGATGGCGCAAACGATGATGCCGGCCTCAGCGCACTGCTTGACCAGGTCCTCCCCGGGGTCGGAGATGGCGGGACTGCCCGCGTCGGAGACCAGCGCGCAGGTCTCCCCGGCGAGAATGCGGTCAACGATCCGGTCGCCCTTCGTGGCCTTGTTATGCTCGTAGTAGCTGACAAGGCTTTTTTTGATGCCCAGATGGTTGAGTAGTTTCAGCGTCACCCGCGTATCCTCGGCGGCGATGAAGTCGGCGCTTTCCAGCGTCTCCCGGCAGCGCAGGGAGATATCCCCCAGATTGCCGATGGGGGTCGGGACAAGATACAGCATTCCAGCCATGTGAAACCTCCTAGAGATGGTAAATTCGGCGGTATTGCTCGGTGGGGGCACCGCTCAAGTCGTGGAGAACGATCTCCTCCCATTTAAGACCGGGCTTTCCGCCCTTGCGCAGCTGAAGCAGGACAAGATTCACCGGGAAATCCGCCTGATGGCGCACAAGGCACAGCCGCTTGGCTTCCAGATTGACCTCCGAACCCCGGACGATCAGCTCGGCCAGCCGTTCCGGACGGTGGACGAGGAAAAAGTCGCCGCCGTATTTCAGCGCCCAAGCGGCGGCCCTGAACAGGTCGGCGGGGGAGCAGGCGTCCTCCCGGCGGGCAAGGGCGGCGGTGCGGCTGGCGGGGCCGCCGGAAAAATAGGGGGGATTGGAGACGCAGACATCAAAGCTTCCCGGAGGAAAACTGCCGGGAAATTGCCGCACATCGACGCATATACTTTCCATGCGGGTCGTCAGGCCGTTGCGGCGGATGTTGTCGATGGCGGCGAGGTGGGCACTCTGAGACAGCTCCACGCCGGTGACGCAGCAGCTTTCATTCACGGCGCACAGCAGCAGCCCCAGTGTGCCGCAGCCGGAGCCGAGATCCAGCACCCGGGCGTTTTTGGGGAGCCTGACAAAATGGGACAGCACCATGGAATCGGTGCTCAAGGGAAAAGCGCCTTCCGGCAGGTTCAGGGTAAATCCGTTGGGTAACTGCTCCATGAATGCCTCCCGTGGTGATATTTACGCTATTATACAACAAAAAATCGGCCTGCGCAAGCATTTGCGCAGGCCAATTCGGGTCTGAGAAAGATTAGCCTTCCTCGATAGCGTCGGCGGGGCACTGATCGGCGCAGGAACCGCAGGAAACGCAGATATCGGGGTTGATCTCGTACTTGCCGTCACCCTCGGAAATAGCCTCGACAGGGCACTGCTCGGCGCAGGAGCCGCAGGCGACGCAGCGGTCAGTAATCGTGTAAGCCATGGTGTTACCTCCATTTATCTAATATGTATTGCACGCCACACAACTAGCGTATCCCCATTGTAACATGGTTTTCCCAAAAAGCAATTCCTTTTTTATAAAAAATTTTTGAATAATTTCTGCCTTGGGTGGTGAGAATTTTCCGGAACAGGAAAGGGAAAAACCATTAACTCGGGAGGGATACCGTGCATTACGATATACTGACGTCCGACCTGATCCAGCGTGCCGCCCAACTGGCGAGAAGTCTGGGACACAGCTACGTCGGCTCTGCCCATCTGCTGCTGGTGATGGCGCGGGAACCCGGGGCGGTGGGGCAGACCCTCCGGCTTCTGGGCATGGACCCGGACCTGACGGAGGCGATGGCCCGGCTGCTCTACGGGCAGGGGACGCCGGAACTGCCCCTGCCTCAGGGACTGACCGGGGAGTCGCGGGAGCTTCTTCGTGGGGCGGCGCGGGAGGCAAAGCATCTGGGCAGCCGGGAAATTACGCCGCAGCATCTGCTGCTGGCGATGGCAAGACGGGAAAACAGCGACGCATATGAGCTTTTGAAGCTCAACGGCATCAGCACCGACGAGCTGTTTACCCATGCGGTGGACTATCTGCACTGGGAGCAGGGCGCTCCCGTGAGAGGAAAAAAGGAGGCGGTCACAACGAAACTTTTGGAGCAGTTCAGTGAAGATCTGATTCTCAAGGCGTCAGGCATGGACCCGGTGATCGGGAGAGAACGGGAGATCGACACGGTCATCGGCATTCTGTGCCGGAAAAACAAGAATAACCCCGCACTGGTCGGCGAGCCGGGGGTGGGAAAAACCGCCATCGCCGAGGGGCTTGCCCAGCGGATGGCGGTGGGCAACGTGCCGCCCCAGCTGAAGGACAAACGGCTGGTGAGTCTGAACATGGCGTCTCTGGTTGCCGGAACCAAGTACCGGGGCGAATTCGAGGAACGTCTGCGGGACGTGCTGGGGGAAATCCGCCGCAGCGGAGACGTGATTCTCTTTGTGGACGAAATGCACACCATCGTCGGCGCGGGCGCGGCCGAGGGCGCCATTGACGCGGCGAACATCTTCAAGCCCGCTCTGGGGCGGGGCGAGCTGCAAATGCTGGGCGCGACGACCCGGGAGGAATACCGGAAGTATATTGAAAAGGACGCCGCGCTGGAGCGCCGGTTCCGCCCGGTGGTGGTAGAGGAGCCGGGGGAGGAAGCAACGCTGGCGATTCTCCGGGCGCTGAAGCCGGGGCTGGAACGGCACCACCATCTGCGGATCTCCGAGGAAGCGGTGAAGGAGGCGGTGCGCCTGTCCCGGCGGTATCTGCCAGACCTGTATCTTCCCGACAAAGCCATCGATCTGTTGGACGAAGGCGCTGCCCGGGCGCGGATGGAGGAAATGCAGCTGTCCCGGGGCGGCCCCGCCAGAAAAGAGCTGGAACAGGAGCTGAACGAAGCGGTACGGGAACGGAAATTTGAAAAGGCCGCCGAACTGCGGGACAAAATGCAGCACCTGTCAAAGCCCGCCGACGGAAAACGCGCCCGGTGCGTCACCGGGGCGGACATTGCGTGGGTGGTCTCCGCCCGGACGGGGATTCCCGTGGGGCGGCTCACCGCCGGGGAACGGGAACGGTTGCTGGGGCTGGAAGGATTGCTGTCCGCGCAGGTGGTGGGGCAGAGCAAAGCTGTCAGCGCCGTGGCCGAGGCGGTGCGCCGGGGCTACTGCGGCATTCGGGACGGGTCGCGGCCCATTGCGTGCCTGCTGTTCACGGGACCCACCGGCGTGGGAAAGACGGAGCTATGCCGGGCGCTGGCGCAGGAGGTCTACGGCAGCCGGGACGCTATGATCCGGCTGGACATGACGGAATATATGGAAAAGCAGTCGGTCTCCCGCCTGATCGGCGCGCCTCCCGGGTACGTCGGCTATGAGGAAGGCGGCAAGCTGACGGAGGCGGTTCGCCGCCGCCCCTACTGTCTGGTGCTGATGGATGAGCTGGAAAAAGCCCATCCGGACGTGTTGGGCATTCTGCTGCAAATCATGGAGGAAGGAACGCTGACGGATTCCACGGGGCGGCACGTCAGTTTCAAGAACGCCATTGTGGTCATGACCTCCAACGTGGGCGGTCAGATTCGGGGTGACGGACTGGGCTTCTGCGCCGGGGGACGAAGCGCGGAGATCGGCGAAGCGTTACAGCAGGCGTTTTCCCCGGAATTTCTGGGACGAATCGACCAGACGGTGTGCTTCGAGCCGCTGGGGACCGGTGCTCTGGAAGCCATCACATGGAAATATCTGCGGCAGCTTCAGGAGCGGACGGCGGCGCTGGGGACCCAGCTTCTGCTGCCCCCGGAACTGGCGACGGAGCTGTTGAAAAAGCGCCCCGGAAAGGACGGTGCCCGACAGATCCGCCGCCTTGTGCAGACCGAGGTGGAGGGGCCACTGGCGAGCTACCTGCTGCGCTGCGGGAAGAAACCCGCACGGGTCAAGCCAAAACTGGAGGACGGAAAGCTGGTTTTTTGACGCTCTGGGGCGCGGTGAAGGCGTGGTTATCTGAAATGAAGCTGAGAAAACGCCTGTTTTATTAGAACAAATATGCGAATATTCCCAGATTTCTGGCGGAAATCGAAAAACCCCTGAGAAAAAGATTGATTTTTTCCCTTGCGGGTAGTATACTGTCTCTACATGGAGCAAAAGGGCAGCAAAGTGGAGCGAAAGGGAGGTGAGCGCCGTGATCGGGAAATATCCTGCGAAGCTGGACGAAAAGAGCCGCCTGTTCGTGCCGTCCAAGCTGAGGGCGGAACTGGGGGACACCTTTTTTGTCACCCTCGGCGTCAACTGCGGTCATCGCTGTCTCACCGTCTACACTGCCGAGGAATGGAAGCGCCTTTCGGATAACTACAATGCCATGAGCATTTCCCAGCGCTCCGGCGCAACCAGCCTGATTTTTATGAACGCCGCCGAATGCAGCCCGGATAAGCAGTACCGGTTCAGCCTGACGCAGTTTCTTCTCAGCTACGCCGGAATTGACCGGGAGGTCATGATCGTCGGCCGGGCGGGACAGGCGGAGATCTGGGACGCGAAGGAATTTGCGGACTTTGAGCGGGAGAACCTGACCCCGGAGAAGCTGCTGGCGTCCTTGGAGGCGATCGGCCTATGAGTGAATTTCATCATGTTTCCGTGCTGTTAGAGGAATGCATCGAGGGGCTTGCCATCAAGCCCGACGGCATTTATGTGGACGGAACGTTAGGCGGCGCGGGACATTCCAGCCGCATTGCCGCGAAGCTCACAACTGGGCGGCTCATCGGCATCGACCGGGACAACGTGGCGCTGGAAGCGGCGGCGGAACGGTTAAGGCCCTTTGAAGACCGGGTCACGCTGGTTCACGCCAATTTCTGCGACATGGATGAGGCGCTCGGGAAACTGGGCATCGACAAGGTGGATGGCATTCTGTTGGATTTGGGGGTTTCCTCCCCCCAGCTGGACGACGGGCAGCGGGGCTTTTCCTATATGACGGACGCGCCGCTGGATATGCGCATGAACGGCGAGGACGTCCGGGACGCCAGTCAGATCGTGAACACATGGTCTTACGAGGAACTCAAGCGTATTTTGTATGATTACGGCGAGGAGCGTTTTGCACCCCGGATCGCCGCGGCCATCTGCCGACGCAGGGAGCAGGCGCCCATCGAGACGACCCTGGAGCTGGTGGACGTGATCAAAGGTGCCATGCCAGCTTCCGCTCTGCGGGAGAAGCAGCACCCGGCCAAGCGCAGCTTTCAGGCCATCCGCATCGCCGTCAACGACGAGCTGGGGGCGGTGGAAACGGTGATGAAAAAGGCCGTTCCGCTGCTGAATCCCGGCGGACGGCTGGCGGTGATCACCTTTCATTCTCTGGAAGACCGAATCGTGAAGAACGCCATGGCAGAGGCGGCGAAGGGCTGCACGTGCCCGCCCAGTTTCCCGGTCTGCGTCTGCGGCAAGAAGCCTCAGGTGCGGATCGTGACCCGCAAGCCCATCGTTTCCGGGGAAGAAGAACTGGAACGGAATCCCAGAGCACGCAGTGCCAAACTGCGTATCTGCGAAAAACTATAAATTATAACAGGCAAATTGCAGGAAAGGGGATAGAATGATGACGGAAAAGCCCAAAATTCAGTACATTGGTCAGTTCTATGTCCCCGGCAGCGAGGCGCAGGTGCTTGCGCCGAAGAAAAAGAAGAAAAAGGCCAAAACAAAGCTCCCGATCGCAAAGCAGGAGCAGGTAAAGGCAATCTATATCGACCCCGTGGCGCTGATTGGCATCACGGTGGCAGTGGTGATGCTGGCAGTCATGGTGGTGGGAGCATTGCAGCTGCGCAGCGACTGGGCGCAGTATGAGCAAATGTCCAACTACGTCTCCCGGCTGAACCAAAACAACGCCGAGCTGGAACGCACCTATCGGGACGGCTACGATCTGGAGGACATCCGGGACAAGGCGCTGGCGCTTGGCATGGTGCCGGTGGAGGAAGTGCCGAGCAGAACCATCACCGTCACACTCTCCCAGCCGAAGCCGGAACGGACGCTCTGGGACGACATCGTCTGGTTCTTTGGCGGCCTGTTCGGGGACGGGGAAGCCGCTTCCTTCGGATGAGCGGAAAAAGCGGTTCCCCTGCATAAAGTCCGCCCTTCCTCATAAAGTAAGATAGCAGCTGCACTGGGCGGCGAGGGATTCCCTTGCTGCCCAAAGTTGTATCTTGACGGAAAGGCCGGTGGCTTATGGGGAGGAAGAAGCGGGAATTTAACCGCCTGCGGCTGGACAGCGGCCAGCACAGGCGCATCATGCTGGTATCCGCACTGCTGGGGGCGCTGGCCTTCCTGCCGGTGGGGCTGCGGCTGTACAGCCTGATGGTGACGAACTACGATTACTATTCCTCCCTCGCTCTGCGCAACCAGACCCGCACGACGACGGTGACCGCCGACCGGGGGGACATCTTTGACCGGAATATGAATATTCTGGCGACCTCCGTCAGCGTGGAGAATGTGTATCTCGACCCTCACGAGCTGAAGCAGTCCAAGGCGGACATTCCCGAAATTGCACGGACGCTGGGAGAAATTCTGGGGAAAGACCCCGCATGGATAGAGGAACAGGCAGCGGACATCAAACGGCGCTACAAGCAGGTCGGCACCCGCGTTGACGAGGAGACTGCCGGAACAATCCGGGATTACATCAATGAAAAGGGCATTTCCGGCATCCATCTGGAACCCACGTCCCAGCGGGTCTACCCCTATGAAACGCTGGCGGCGCAGGTCGTCGGCTTCACCAACGCATCCAACGAGGGCTGTGAAGGGGTGGAGGCCGCCTACAACAGCTTCCTCGCGGGCAGCACGGGCAGAGTCATCACCACAAAGGGCAATAACGAAATGGATATGCCCTTTTCCTATGAAAACTACGTTTCCTCCCGGCAGGGGGACAGCGTGATCTTAACGCTGGACGCCACGGTGCAGGCGTGCCTTGAAAAGCAGCTTTCTGCCGCCATTGCCCGCTATGATGTCCAGAACGGTGCGTTCGGGCTGGTGATGAACTGCAAGACGGGAGAAATCCTCGCCATGGCCACGCTGGGCAGCTATGACCCCAACAACTATCTGGAAATCGCCGACGAGGGAACGGCGGCGCAGCTGGAAGAAATGAAACGGTCGTACCTTTCTGAGCCGGAGGGAAGCGAAGCCTACGAGGCGGGGAAGACGGCCTACGGGGAAGCCCTCTCCGCCGCCCGATTGAAGCAGTGGCGCAACCGGGTGATCTCCGACGGCTATGAGCCGGGTTCTACCTTCAAGGTGCTGACCATGTCGGCGGCGCTGGACTGCGGCGCGATCGACCTGAATACCCCTTTCCACTGCTCCGGTTCTGAGCAGATTCCGGGACGTGCCCAGCGGCTCCACTGCTGGCGCTCCACGGGACACGGGGCGGAAAAGACGCCTCAGGCGCTGCAAAATTCCTGCAACATCGCCTTCGCCCACATCGCCCTGAAGCTGGGCGGGGAGCGGTTTTATGAATACGTCAAAAACTTCGGGGTGCTGGAAAAAACCGGCATCGACCTCGCGGGAGAGAGCAAGGGCGTCTTTTTCGACAAGGCGCTGGTCACGGACACGGACAAATGGGGGACGGCGTCCCTGACCTCCGGTTCTTTCGGACAGACCTTCAAGATCACCCCATTGCAGCTGGTGCGGGCGATTTCGTCCGTGGTCAACGGCGGGCAGCTGATGGAGCCGTACATCGTCTCGGAGATTCTGGACGCCGACGGCAATACGGTGATGAAGGCGGAGCCGACGGTGGTGCGCAGAACCATTTCTCAGGAGACCTCCGACACGATGCGCACCCTCATTGAGTCCGTCGTTACGGAGGGAACGGCAAAAAATGCCAAAGTTGCCGGATTTTCCATCGGCGGAAAGACCGGAACCAGTGAAAAAATTGACGTTTTTGACGAGAATGGCCAGCGCGTGCAGGATAAAATCGTATCTTTTGTGGGGATTGCGCCTATGGACGATCCGGAGTATATTATACTTGCCGCATTGGATACACCGTCCCGGACAACGGGAATTTACATTTCCGGCGGCGTCATGGCGGCGCCTACTGTGGGCGCGGTGATGGCGGACGTGCTGCCATACTTAGGCGTGAAGCAGTCCTTTTCCGAGGACGATATCGCGGGAAAGCAGATCGTCATGGAAGACCTGACCGGCATGACGGCGAAGGATGCCCAGACGCTTCTGAAAAAAGAAGGGCTGACGGCGGCAATTTCTGGCAGCGGCGAAACGGTGACGGGGCAGATCCCGTCTCCCGGACAGACCGTTCCCGGGGGAAGCCAGGTGCTTCTGTTTCTGGGGCAGACCCCGGAGCCGGAAACGGTGAAGGTCCCCGATTTTTACGGCATGAACCGTCAGCAGGCCAGCGACGCCGCGGGCACGCTGGGGCTGTACATTCTGGTGACGGGGAACGATGAAATTTCCACCGGCGTGACCGTGACGGCGCAGAACGTGGCCAAGGATACCGAGGTTCCCGCGGGAACGACGATCACGCTGGTATTCGCGGATACCGCGGCCAGAGACTGACAACGGAGGATAAATATGAAGCTGAAGGAACTTTTGACGGGCATTTCCGTTCTGGAATGCACCGCAGACCCGGAGCTTGAAATCAAAGAGATTTTTTACGATTCCCGGAAGGTGACCCCGGGCAGCCTGTTTGTAGCCGTGTCCGGCTTTGCCGCCGACGGCAACAAGTTTATTCCCATGGCCGCGGAAAAGGGCGCGGCGGCGGTGGTCACGGCGAAGAAGCTGGAGACAGATATTCCCTATGTTCTGGTGGAATCCGACCGGCTGGCGCTGGCGCTGCTGGGGTGCAATTTCTTTGGCCGCCCGGCGGAGCATATGACCATGATCGGCATCACCGGCACCAATGGAAAAACGTCCTCCACGCTTCTATTAAAGCAGGTACTGGAAACCTGTCTGGGGGCGAAGGTGGGGCTGATCGGCACCATGGCCAATATGCTCGGGCAGGAGACCATCCCCACCGAGCGAACCACCCCGGAGAGCTTTGAATTGCAGGCGCTGTTCGCAAAAATGCGGGACGCGGGCTGCACCCATGTGGTGATGGAGGTTTCCAGCCACGCCATTTCCTTGGAGCGCATCGGCGGCATTCATTTTGACGTCGCAGCCTTTACCAACCTGACGGAAGACCATCTGGACTTCCACAAGACCATGGACGCCTATTGCGAAGCCAAGGCTGAGCTGTTCCGCCGCTGCCGTCTGGCGGTCGTCAATGCGGACGACAGCTATTCGGACAGGATTCTCGCGGCGGCTGCCTGCCCGGTGCTGACCACCGGCGTACACCGTCCCGCCGATCTGCGGGGCGAGGACTTGGAGCTTCTGGCGCAGGGCATTCGCTTTATGGCCGTATCCGGCGAGGAACGGGCGGCGGTGTCCCTGCCCATCCCCGGAAAGTTCACCGTCTACAACGCACTGACGGTTATGGGTATCGCAAAGCAGCTGGGCATTTCCCTGACGGATTGCGCCGCCGCACTGAAAACGGCCTCCGGCGTCAAGGGCAGGGTGGAGGTAGTCCCCACCCCCGGAAAGCCCTACAGCATCCTCATTGACTATGCCCACACCCCCGACGGACTGGAAAACGTGCTTTCCTCCGTGAAGGATTTCTGCAAAGGCCGGGTCATCGCGGTATTTGGCTGCGGCGGCGACCGGGACCCCATGAAGCGGCCCATTATGGGACATATCGGCGTGAAGCTGTCGGATTTTGCCGTCATCACCTCGGATAACCCCCGCACGGAAGACCCCATGGCCATCATCGAGGACATCCTGACAGGGGTAAAACAGGAAGACGGGGAATATATTGTTATCGAAGACCGGCGTGCGGCCATCAGATATGCTATGGACATTGGGAAAAAAGATGATATAATTATTCTGGCAGGAAAGGGTCATGAGACCTATCAGGACATCGGCGGCGTAAAGCGCCACTTGGATGAACGGGAAGAGGTTGCCGCCCACCTGCGGGAAAAAGAGGAAACGGCATGGGAAAATTAACGCTCAGACAGGCCGCCGAGTGGTGCGGCGGTGTGGTGGAAGAAAAATATGCGGACGTCGAATTTTTAGGCGCGGCCAATGACACCCGGGTCATGCAGCCGGGGCAGCTGTTTATCGCGCTTCAGGGCGCGCGGGACGGCCACGACTTCATCAAAAAGGCTATGGACAGGGGCGCTGCGGCGGCTCTGTGCAGCCGCAAGGTGGGGGACTACCCCGCGATCTATGTGGACGACCCCCGCATTGCTTTGGGGAGAATCGCCCGGGAAGAACTGAAACGCATCGGCGCAAAGGTGGTGGCGGTCACCGGCTCCGTGGGCAAGAGCACCACGAAGGAATTGGTCGCTGCCGTGCTGGAACAGGCTTTCGTCACCAGTAAGACCCCGGCCAACCACAATAACGACATCGGAATGCCCATGGCGGTGCTTGCCATGCCGGAGAATACCGAGGTCGCGGTGCTGGAAATGGGCATGAACCATTTCGGCGAAATTGCCTACCTGTCCCAGATCGCAAGACCGGACGTGGCCGTTATCATTAACATCGGCACCGCCCACATTGAATTTCTGGGTACGCAGGAGGGGATACGGCAGGCGAAAATGGAGATCGTGGAGGGCATGACCCCTCACGGGATGCTCCTGCTCAACGGCGACGATTTTCTCCTGCGGAATCTGGACAAGGAGCCGCAGCAGCGGGTTACATACTTCGGTTCCTCCGAAGGCTGTGCCGTCCGGGCGTTTGACGTCAATCAGGACGGCGACTATCTGCGCTTCCGGGTGGAGGCCGGGCGGCTGTCCTTCCCGGTGAAGATGCTTCTGGAAGGCGAGCACTACGTCAACGACGCGCTGGCGGCGGTGACGGTCGGCCTGAAGCTGGGGGTGCTGCCCGAAAAGATTCAGGCGGGGCTTTCCCAGTTCCGGAACATTTCCGGCCGTCAGGAGATCATCCAGGCCGGCGGCATGACCATCATCAAGGACTGCTACAACGCAGGCCCCGAATCCATGGCGGCGGCGCTGGCCGTCCTTGGAAAGAAGCAGGGGCGGCGGATCGCGGTGCTGGGTGACATGCTGGAGCTGGGGGACTGCACCCAGGCGGAGCACTACCGGGTGGGCAGGATCGCCGCGGAGAAAGCGGATTTTGTCTTTGCCTACGGCCCCAATTCCGGGCGCATTATCAGCGGAACCATCACCGGCGGTATGCCGGAGACCCGGGGAAGAGCCTTTACGAACCGGGAGGAGCTGGTCGCGGCGCTGAAACGCACGGCAAAGCCCGGCGACGTGCTGCTGTTCAAGGCCAGCCACGGTATCCATCTGGAACAGGTTCTGGACGAGTTCTTAGGCGAAGAGAAGTAACGGAGGAAGAAGTCATGACGAGAATCTTGATTACGGCGGCGGCGGGCTGCATCCTGACCGGCGGCATTGGGTATCTGCTGCTGCCGGTGCTGCGGGCGCTGAAAGCCGGACAGTCCATTCGGGAGATCGGCCCCACATGGCACAACAGCAAGGCCGGCACCCCCATGATGGGCGGACTGATGTTCATTTTCGGGACAATTCTCTGCCTGGTGGGCAATTTCCCCGCCATGAGCGATGATTCCCCGTTTTATGTGCTGGCGCTTGCCCTGTGCTTCGGCCTCATCGGGTTTCTGGACGATTTTACCAAGGTCAAATTCCACCGGAATCTGGGCCTGACGACGCTCCAGAAGGCCATGCTGCAAATGGCGGTATCGGCGCTGTTCCTGTACGCCATGTACCGTTCCGGCTTTATGGATACCCATCTATACATTCCCTTCATGAATGTGAGCTTCCAGCTGCACCCCATCGTCTATATTTTCTTTGCCATGTTCGTCATGGTGGGGACGGACAACGCGGTGAACCTCACCGACGGTGTGGACGGCCTGTGCGCCAGCATCACCCTGCCTGTGATGATATTCTTTACCGCTGCGGCCGCCGCCATGGGCAAATACGATCTGGCACTGCTGCCAGCGGCTCTGTCGGGCGGACTGGTCGCATACCTCTTTTATAACTGGCATCCCGCTAAGGTCTTCATGGGAGACACCGGCTCGCTGTTCTTAGGCGGCGTGGTGTGCGCCATGGCCTTCGCGCTGGAGATGCCCCTGATTCTGATTCTGATCGGCTTCGTGTATGTCTGTGAAGCCATGTCCGATATTTTGCAGGTCTCCTATTTCAAGGCGACCCACGGCAAGCGCCTGTTCAAGATGGCGCCCATCCACCACCATTTTGAAATGTGCGGCTGGAAGGAAGAAAAAATCGTGCTGGTGTTTGCCGGTGTGACGGCGGCCATGTGCGTGCTGGCCTGGTTCGGCATTTCCGGACTTGTTGGCTGATTAACTCCTGAAAGGAAGTATCTTATGGCGTCGGAGCGTAACCTCCATGCCAAAGAGAAACGCCGCCCGGGACTTTCCCGGACGGGGGAAAGCGTCGATTACCCCTTTTTGCTGCTGGTGCTTCTGCTGCTGACGGTGGGACTGGCTATGCTGTACTCGGCAAGCTACGCCCAGAGCGAATACGACACCAGCTACGAAATTTCCACAAAATATCTCCAGAAACAGGCGGTTTGCGCCGCGATCGGTCTTGCCGCCATGTTCTTTTTCAGCCGGATACCCACGGGCGTCTGGTACCGGTTCGCATGGCCGCTGTACGGCGTGAGTATCGCGCTGCTGCTGAGCGTCCTTGTCATCGGCGAGGAGGTCAACGGCGCGCGGCGCTGGATCAATCTGGCGGGCATTCAGTTTCAGCCCTCCGAGATCGCAAAATTCACTATGATCCTGTTGTTCGCCCGGCTGACCCGGCTGTACGGGCAGGACGCGAAAACCTTCCGCCACGGCGTTCTGGGCTTCGGTCTGGCGCTGATGGGGATTCTGGTCCCGCTGGCGCTGGAAAAGCACCTGTCGGCCATTATGCTCATGGGCATGGTGGCGGTGGTGATGATGTTCGTGGCGGGCACCCGAACCAGATGGCTTCTGGCCGGGGCGGGGGCTGCCTCCGTGTTCGTGGTCGTCTACATCAGCTTTATGGGCTACGCCGGCGACCGGGTCACCGCGTGGCTCCACCCGGAGCTTGACCCCGGGGACACCGGATACCAGATCTTGCAGTCACTGTACGCCATCGGCTCCGGCGGGCTGTTCGGGCTGGGCTACGGCAAGTCCCGGCAGAAATATCTGTACCTGCCTTTTCAATATAATGACTATATCTTTGCGGTGATCTGCGAGGAGCTGGGACTGGTGGGGGCAATGGCAATCGTTGCGCTGTTTGCCGTCACCATCCTGCGGGGCTACTGGATCGCGCTGAACGCCCGTGACCGGTTTTCCACCGTCCTTGCGGCGGGGCTGGTGACGCTGATCGCGGTGCAGACCATTCTGAACCTGTGCGTGGTCACAAACCTGCTTCCCTCCACCGGCATTGCGCTGCCGTTCTTTTCCTATGGCGGTACGGCGCTGGCGGTGAATCTGGGGGAAATGGGCATTGTTCTGGGCATTTCCAGAGGGCGAAACCGGAGAAAAATACAGGAGGCATGACCTATGAACTTGATTTTTACCTGCGGCGGCACGGCGGGACACATCAACCCGGCCATCGCGGTTGCCAATATGATGCGGGAGCGCCACCCGGACTGCAATATCCTCTTTATCGGCGCAAAGGGGCACATGGAGGAAAAGCTGGTGCCGCAGGCGGGGTATGACCTCAAATGTCTGGAAGGTTCCGGCCTCAGCCGGGGAAAGAACCTTGCCGCAGTGAAAAAGAACCTCCACGCAGTGAAATGCGTGCGGGAGGGCGTGAAGGCGTGTAAGAAGATTTTCCGGGAATTCAAGCCCGACGTGGTCATCGGCACCGGCGGCTATGCCAGCTTCCCGGCGCTGTACGCCGCCCAGTCCATGGGCATTCCCACCTGCGTCCACGAGAGCAACGCCGTCCCCGGCGTCACCACCCGTCTGGCGGCGAACAAGGCCAGCCGGGTGCTGGTGGCCTTTGAGGAAAGCGTCCGCCACTACAAGCACCCGGAAAAGGTGGAGGTCGTGGGGATGCCTGTGCGCAGAGAGTTCATTTTCGACACCAAAGAGGGCGCGCGGAAGGAGCTGGGCTTGAGCGGCTTCGTGGTCGTCTCCGCTTTCGGCAGTCAGGGCGCAAAGGTCATGAACGAGACCATTGCGGACATGATACCTCTGGAGCAGGCCGACGGCTTCCCCTTCCACCACATTCACGCCACCGGCAGCTTCGGCAAAGAGTGGATGCCTAAGCGTGTCATGGACAACGGCGTGGACTGGAAAAACTGCCCGGCGCTGGATATCCGGGAGTATATTTACGACATGCCCACTGTCATGGCGGCGGCGGATATCGTCATCGGCCGGGCGGGCAGCGCCACCTGCAATGAGATCGGCGCTTCCGGCACGCCCTGCATCCTCATCCCGTCGCCCAATGTGACGAACAACCATCAGGAAAAGAACGCCCGTGTGCTGGAAGCGGCGGGCGGCGCGGTGGTGGTGCTGGAAAAGGACTGCACGCCCGGGAAGCTGTATGAGCTGATCCGTTCGCTGCTGGCGGACGAAGACCGCCGCAGGGAAATGTCCCGGAAGCTGCACACGATGGTTCGCCTGGATTCCGCAGAGCGGATCTGTGACATTGTGGAGCAGCTGACCCAAAGCGAAAAATAACCCGCCTTACCCCAGGAGGAACACTATGGATACAACACAGGATAGCCGGGAAAACGGCGGAAAGCGCCGTCCGCAGACAGATGGACAGAAGCGCGCTTCCCAGCGCCCCGGACAAAGCGCCCCGGAGCAGCGCCGCCGTCCGGCAGAGCAAAGCGCCCAGGAGCGCCCCCGCCGTCCGGCAGAGCAGGGGACTCAGGAACGCCCGCGTCGCGCACCGGAGCAGGGGACTCAGGAACGTCCGCGCCGCGCACCAGAGCAGAACGCCCCGGAACAGCGCCGCCGCGCAGCGGAACAGAGCACTCAGGAGCGGCCCCGTCGCGCACCAGAGCAAAGCGCACAGGAACGCCCCCGCCGCCCGGTAGAGCAAAGCACGCAGGAGCGTTCTCGCCGTGCAGCAGAACAAACCGCCCCAGAACAGCGCCGCCGTGCGCCAGAGCAGAGCGCACAGGAGCACCCCCGCCGTGCGCCAGAGCAAAATGCCCAAGAGCGACCCCGCCGCCCGGCGGAACGGGACGCTCAGAGACGCCCCGCCCAGCAGGAAGAGCCTGACCGTCCGGCCAAAAGAGAAGCCCAGCCCCGTCAGAGAGCCGGGGAGGAAGCCGCAGCACGTCAGCGTGCAAAGCACCCCGCCGATTCCCGGAGGGGCGCACCCCGCCGCAAGCCCGTGGACGATGATGTCCCCAACAGGAAGCGCGCCTACGGAAACAGCAAGCCCAAAAAGAAATCGGCGCTGACCATGCTTGCCGAGACGCTCATGAGCGCAAAGAACCGCCCGAAGAAGCGAACCTCCCGGCGAACCGAAAGCAGCCGCCCGAAAACGCCCACACCCGCCGTGATCTATACCCAGCCCCTGCCCTTCAACCGCGACCGGCTGATCGTCCAGCTGATAACGGTGACGGCGGTGGTTCTGGCCATCGTCATGGGACTGTCGGTGTTCTTCAGGGTGGAGACCATCACGGTCACCGGCGCGGATACCTACAGCGCGTGGGCAGTGCGGGAAGCCTCGGGCATTTCCGAGGGAGACAAGCTCCTGACCTTCAGCAAAATCCGCGCTGCCAGCCAGATTATGGCAAATTTGCCCTATGTCAAGGGCGTGCGGATTGGTATAAAATTGCCAGATACGGTCAATATTATGATCGAAGAAGAGAGCGTGGTCTATGCCATCAAGTCCAGCGACGGACAGTGGTGGATGATGGACTCCGACGGCAGGGTCGTGGAGCAGGCGAATAATGCCAAGGCGGCCACGGCCACGCAGGTTCTGGGCGTCACGCTGGAAGCCCCCACGGTCAACGAAAAGGGCGTCGCCACGGAGATGACCCCTAGTGAGACCAACGAACTGGGAGAGCTGATCCCGGTGACGACCACCGGCGCCCAGCGTCTGACAGCCGCTTTGCAGATTCTCAAGGCGCTGGAAAACAACGACATCGTGGGCGAAGCCGCCAGCGTGGACGTGACCAGCACCGAGGATATTATCCTCTGGTACGGCACCCGGTATCAGGTCAATCTGGGCGACACATCCCGCCTCGATTACAAGGTTGACTGCATGAACGACGCCATTTTGCAGATGAGCGACTACCAGAGCGGCGTTCTGGACATCAGCTTCACCATCTGGCCGAATCAGGTGGGCTATACGCCTTTCGCATGATGTTATTATTTTGTAAATAATTTGCCGAAATGCCAGATTTTCTATTGACCAAATCGGGTTTTCGGGATAGAATGGGAAAGTACAGATGCAAAATTCAGGCAGCAGCGGCTCCGCCGTGTCTGCGAAAGATACATAGGAGGAAGAGATTATGTCCGAAACTATACAGGATCGCGTTGTGAAAATCAAGGTGATCGGTGTCGGCGGCGCCGGCAACAATGTTATCAACCGTATGATCGATGCCGGTGTAGGCGGCGTGGACTTCGTCGTGGTCAACACCGATAAGCAGGATCTGAATAAATCCGTCTGCAAGAACAAGATCCAGATCGGCGAGAAGCTGACCGGCGGCATGGGCGCAGGCTCCAAGCCCGAGATTGGCAAGAAGTCCGCCGAGGAGTCCCGGGCTGCCATTTCCAAGGCACTGGAAGGCACGGACATGGTCTTTATCACCGCCGGTATGGGCGGCGGCACCGGCACCGGCGCGGCTCCCATCGTGGCTGATCTGGCTCACGAGGCCGGTATCCTCACGGTTGGCGTTGTCACCAAACCCTTCAAGTTCGAGGGCGCGAACCGGATGCGTCAGGCTGAGCAGGGCATCACCGATCTCAGCGGCAAGGTCGATTCTCTGATCATCATTCCCAACGATCGTCTGAAATACGTCACTGACCAGAAGATCACCTTCGCCAACGCCTTCGGCATCGCCGAC
>ERZ824978.1892-NODE-1892-length-20144-cov-3.582856_pt1 | contig 20144 bp, 19 predicted proteins | sample MGYA00519860_ERZ824978 | MGnify/ENA primary metagenome ERZ824978 (study PRJEB31778, sample SAMEA3449184) | human gut metagenome | biome: human gut; feature: human-associated habitat; material: faeces | place: United Kingdom | collected 2010/2012 ... | reverse complement strand
GGTTGCAGGTTCAAATTCTATTGACAGAGTGGAAATTGTAGAATGTGCAGAAATGTATGGCTAATTTTGTACGATTGATAAAACTTGCGACCGGATCAAAGAATTTGTGAACGACTGTGACTTGTAAGGAATTTTGCCTGAGATCCGGATTTTTCATGAGAAAATTATCGATGGCCCATCTTCACCGCTTCCAATTTTTGAAAATCGGCTTCTGGGTCATAAAATCAGTACAAATCTCTCAAAATCTCACTTTTCACCCCCTTCGGTCGGACAACGAATTGGCGGCTTTCTTGCGTTCATGGACGTAGCGATTCATGGTGAAGGAGAAGTTGCCGCGACTCGCAATCTATTGCAGCGTCTTGGGGTCTAGTTGAGGATATCCAGCAGTCTGCCGGCAGTTTGCGCTTGGCAAGTTCGTCCATTGCGGCTTTTTCCGCTTCCTGACGTTCATGCTCGGCGCGCTGTTCCGCGTTCATCTTGGCGAGTTTTTCCGCTTCGCTGCGGGCTTCCTGCCTCGCCGCTTCGATGCGTTTTTCAAGATCTTTATTCGCGCGGCTGAGACGGCTGGCGATTGCTGCATCGACTTCCGCCTGCGTATATTTGCGCTCCGCCGCGGGTTCGGTTTCCGGCGCGGTTTCCTGCTGCGCGTGTTCGGTCTGCGGTTCTTCCGCGAAAAGCTGAAGGTTCATTTTGAAAAGGTCGTTATTATACATAATTATCTCCTCCGTTTAACGCCCGTCGGCGAATCCGTCGATAACCCGCGACGTTGCGGGGGTCGATAGAGGAATAAGCGTAACTTTTCCGCGTGATCAGCGCGAAAAAAAGCGCGAACGTCCTGAAACGTCTGCGCCTATGCAAAAGCCGCCCCCGATTGATCAGGTCGGGAAGCGGCGAAATGCTGAATGGTACAAAAAACCGCCGTTGCTTTCGCATGGCGGCTCAAATGCCGGACGTGATGTCCTTAATTCCCTTTGCGGCGCGATAAAGGCGCTGCATGATGCTGTTTTCCTGCAAATATTCGAGCCCTTTCAGGGTGATACACATATTGTCGATTTCAACCGCCAAAGTTCCGTCGATGTTGGAAGTCACCTGCGCGCCCTTGATATAACCCACATCCAGCATCATTTCGATATACCGTGCCCAGCGCTGTTCACTTACGTTCAGCGCCTTTGCGTCGATCTGCGAAACATTTAATTCCGGCAAATCCATCGACTTTTCAAGCACGGATAATATGCGGTAAACCGCTTTGAAGTTGTCCATATGCGCGTTAATCCTTTCCGGCGATTGTCAGTCTCTAATTTTCTTCCGCGTTCCACTGAAGCATTAGTTTTCCGTTTACAACGCTCCATTCAAGGCAGCCGAAATTATCATTGTTTTTTTCAGCGGTGCCTTCCGGAAGCATCCATCCCCACACATCATCGACCGCCATACCGTCGATCAAATCCGGACTTTCGCGCCCATCGCAAGCCTGTATCTCGAACGTCCATCCGCGTTTCTTTGCCCATTGCTGGACAAAATCAAAAAATTTCTGGTCAGGATTCAATTTTTCTGCCTCCCTTCACGCGCTTGATGTTTATACCATCTTTCATCGTAGTAATATACTCGCTATTATCAGAGACAAGAACAACATCATTTCCTTTTATGTAGGCAGTTACTTCAACAGTTCGTTTCTTCGTTTCCTTGTCAAAAAGCCATTCAACCCTGCGCATTTCATCCTTGTTTTCTTGAATATCTTTCGTAATCTCGATGAATCTATTGCGATCATCTTCTGACGCTGGCGATAATCCCCATTCTGCCATATGCTTTCCTGCTTTTCTTCCGATCTGCTTATCCAAAATATTCATTTTGACAGATTCAGTTTTCGCGGCACCCAGATTATTTTGTGCCTTTTCGCTGTTAGCAGGTATAGCTTCCATATTAATTATACGCTTTTCGTCTTGTTTTTGCAAAGATTTCTGCGTCATTCCCGATGTTTTGATTTTAGGTTTTACATACGTAGATTGATTATTTGCTGCTGCATTTATCGTCCCTGCCTTCGTCTGCCGGTATCCGCGCACATAGGCACGCGAATACTGCTTTTCCAATCCTGCCGCGGCGCTGATCTGATCATAGCGGTCATAGAGCCGATCAATCTTTGCCGAGGCTTTCCGCGCTTCGTCCGTCAGCCCTGCGGCGCGGGCGAGATTTGAAATATCCTTCTGGGCGCGGATTGCAGTTTCGATTTTCCGCTGTTCCTGCGTCCGCTCATAGCGGGAGAGCGTTCGCCCGTCGATCTCGATCATTTCCGTGCTCTTCTGCCGATACTCTTCGATTTCCTGCGCGTCGTAAATCGGCGGCGCGCTCATGAGCACGGGGAACATGGTACTCGAACCGTCATTGAGATTGAAAAGTGCAAGAGCAATCCGCGTTTTGAAACGGTTGCACTGATTTCGGAAGAGATGGACATCAGCCTCGACGGAAACTGCCTGTGCGGTTTTATTGCTCCTTATGCCAAAAAAAGGGAAGAAAGAGCAGCAGCGCTGCGCTGCAATCCCAAAAAGCCCGAATACCAGTGTGCGGGAGCGCTTTTCACTCTGCTTTCGGTCTTCTTCGGCAATCGCCAGAACCGTATCGCTGGAAAGCAGGTCATCTACGGATACGAAGAAATACTTCGTAATCGCTTTCAGCGAATCGATGCACTGCGCATTCGAAAAGAGGCGGAAGAGGCTTTGTATGGCGGTTTTCTCGAAAGGTATTATGCTGAAAACCATGTCGGCAGGCAGAGAAAATAAAGGAATCAACAGTGACGGAAGAAGGATCATTGCTGCGATATTGCGATCAGCGCGCGTTTATCGAAGAGGTGAAGACGAAATCCGATTTCGAAAGTCCGATTCAGACCGAGCCGGGCGACCGGCTGATTACGCTGTCGACCTGCGCATATGCGTTTGAAAACGTGCGGTATATCCTGATCGGAAGGCTCGTTCCGGCGGAACAATGCGCGGCGGATATTTCGGATACGGAGGAATGAAGGCGCGCGGGCGCTTTTTGCGCGCTGCCCGAATTGGATCAATGAAGCTGTCGGCATTGCCGGCGGCTTTTTTGATTTGAAAACGGATTGACATTGAATTATTATTAATGTATAATATGTATAAGAAATAATGCTAAAATTGTTATCGAATGGAGAAAAACAATGTTCGTTACGCATCGGCGCGAGGATGGAAGCTTTCAGCCTTTACGGGAGCATTTGACGAATGTCGCGGAACTGGCGGGAGCGTTTGCGCGCGCGATCGGTTCGCCGGAGGAGGGGTATCGAACCGGACTTTTGCACGATATTGGCAAATACAGTTCTGCGGCGCAGGCGCGGCAGCGCGATCCGGAGCACGTTGCGCCGGTGGATCATTCGTCGGCGGGCGTTCAGGTGGCGGCGCGGGTTTTGAAGGATATTCCCGCGGCGTTTGCGATTGCGGGGCATCACGGCGGGCTTTCGGAGGAAAGCGACGAAGGCTTTATGATGCGCTTTGTTAAGCCGCTGACGGGCGCGAACGACCCTTCCGAATGGAAGCGCGAGATTTCCGTTTCCGCACAAACGGACGAGCCGGAATGGGTAAAGCGCAGATTCGAATCGCCGGAAGCGGCGATGTACACGCGAATGCTGTTTTCATGTCTGGTGGACGCGGATTTTCTGGATACGGAGCGCGCGATTCAAGGCGAAACGGCGCGCGGCGGATTTGCGGAAATTCCCGAATTGCTGGAAAAGCTGAATAAACACGTTGCACCGTGGCTGGAAAGCCCGCGGAACGAGCTATGCGCGCGTCGGAGCGAGATTCTGGCGCGCTGTCTGCATGGCGGCGAAGAGGAGAAGGGGCTGTTTACGCTGACGGTGCCGACCGGCGGCGGAAAGACGATCGCATCGCTCGCGTTTGCGCTCAGTCATGCGAAGGCACACGGGCTGCGGCGCGTGATTTACGTTATTCCATATACGAGCATCATCGAGCAGACGGCGGAGGTATTTGCGGGCATTCTCGGGCGCGAAAACGTGCTGGAGCATCACAGTCAGGCAGAATTTGGCGGCGAGGACGGCGAGGACATTGCGGCGATGCGCCGGCGTTTTGCGTGCGAAAACTGGGACGCGCCGGTGATCGTGACGACGGCGGTGCAATTCTTTGAATCAATGTACGCCCGCCGAACGTCGAGATGCCGGAAACTGCACAATATCGCCGAAAGCGTCGTGATTTTTGACGAGGCGCAGACGATGCCGGTAAGCCTTCTGAAGCCGTGCGTATTTGCAATCGCGGAACTGGTGCGGCATTATGGTGCGACGGCGGTTCTTTGCACGGCGACGCAGCCGGCGCTGGAAAAGCTGTTTTACGAATGCGCGCCGGAAATCCGAATGCGCGAGCTCGCGCCCGATCCGGACGGGCTGTTTGAATTCTTCCGGCGGGTCAGCTTTGCTTTCGAGGGCGCAATGACGGATGCGGAGGTCGCCGCGCGGCTTGCGGGTGAGGAACAGGTGCTGGCGATCGTGAATACGCGCAGGCGCGCGCGGGAGATTTTTCAAATGCTGCCGGCGGATGGGCGATTTCATTTGTCTACGCTGATGACGGCAGAGGATCGCGCAAAGACGCTTTCTATCATTCGCGCGCGATTGAATCGCGGCGAGCGCTGCCGCGTGGTGTCGACAAGTCTTGTGGAAGCGGGTGTGGACGTGGATTTTCCGGCGGTCTGGCGCGAAATGACAGGGCTGGACAGCATTTTGCAGGCGGCAGGACGCTGTAATCGCGAGGGAAAACGCGCGGCGGAGGAAAGCTGCGTGCACATTTTCGAAGGCGAGGGGCGCGTGAATCCCGAATTGATGCTGCGGATTTCGCCGGCAAGAGCGGTTTTGGAAGCGCATTTGGAGATTCATTCGCGCGAAGCGGTCGCAATGTATTTCCGAAGGCTGATCTGGGCGAGCGGCGATGAAAATCTGGACAAGCCGAGGATTCTGCAATCGGAATCCAGGCTGCATTTTCGGCAGACGGCGGATAATTTCCGCATGATCGACGATCGCGGTGCGCGGACGGTATACGTTCCGACGGGAGAAAACGCTGACGATCTGGACGCGCTGCGTCAGGGATTTGTTTCGCGCGCGCTGATGCGGCGGCTTGGGCGCACGGCGGTGAACGTAATGGGTTATGAATACGATTCGCTGCTGAAATCCGGCGCGGTGGAGGATCACGCGGCGGAGGGCTACGGCATTCTGCTGAATATGGATGCATACAGCGCGGAATGTGGGCTGAACGTGCGCTGCGAAGGCTGGGCGGCGTTCTTTGCATGAGCAACGCCCGAACAACGATGGGGTTGTTCGGGCGCGGCTGGGGGTATTAGCAAGCAAAAAAATATTTCAATCCACGATTCATCCGCGGTTCAAACGGTCGTTTATCCACGGATTTCTCCGACAAATTCTATGATAATTGCAAAGCGTAGGGCTGTCAAGAAGAAAATTGCAAAACACTGGTCTGAAAAAAAGAAAGCTGAAGAGTGTAGCTAATAAAGAAAATATTTAGCTAGACACAAAATAAAAATTATATTGACATTCTACCCAAATAGAGTTATACTGTGCGTGTCCGGACAAAAGAAAACGACGAGACAAGGGAGGTGATGCGGATTGTCCATTCTGATGGAGGTTTGGGGAGAGCGGGCTTGTTTTACACGCCCGGAAATGAAGACGGAGCGCGTGAGCTATGACGTGCCCACACCGAGTGCTGCGCGCGGTATGATCGAGAGCGTCTATTTTCATCCGGGGATGAAATGGACCGTGGATCGCATTTGGGTCATGAATCCGATCCGCTTTGTGAATGTGCGCCGCAATGAGGTGAAATCCAAGATTCTTGCGTCCAGCGTGATGCAGGAGGCGAACGGCGGAAAGTGCGGCGGCATTTACACGACGGAGGACATTCAGCAGCGCGCCGCGATGATGCTCAGGGACGTGCATTATGTGTTCGAAGCGCATTTTGAGATGACGGAAAAGGCGAATCCTTCGGACAACCCCGGCAAATTTCAGGATATTGTGAAGCGCCGCCTGCGCAGGGGCGCGTGCTATTCGACGCCGTATCTGGGCTGTCGCGAATGCACGGCGCACTTCCGCCAATGGGAGGGCGGCGAGATTCCTGCGATCGATGAGACGCGCGATCTGGGTTATATGCTTTACGATATGGATTATTCGGATGAAAACGACATTCAGCCGATGTTTTTCCGAGCCAAGTTGGAAAACGGCGTGCTGGATCTGACGGAATGATCGATCTGGCGAACTGCGAGGTGATTAAATGATTTTGCAGGCGCTGGTTCGCAGCTATGACGCGCTGGCGGCGGATGGAAAGCTCGATCAGCCCGGCTGGCTGGAAGCGAAGGTTTCGTGGAGCATCGAACTGGATGCGGACGGGCGATTGAAGCAGGTGATTCCGCAGGGAAGCACGGATGAAAAGGGCAAGCGTACAGTCCGAAACATGATATTGCCGGTGATGGTAAAGCGCGCCAGCAACGTCGCGGCGAATTTCCTGTGCGACAACGCGATGTATATGCTGGGCGTTGATCTGAAGGGCAAGAAAGCGCGCGCAATGGAATGCTTCCGCGCGTGCGCGGCGCGACATCTGGAATTGCTGGAGCATACGGACGAGCCGTTCGCGCGGGCAATCTGCGCGTTTTTTAAGACATGGGACGCGGAGAATGCCGAATCGCATCCACTGATTGCGCCGATTCTGGAGCTTTTGAAAGCCGGCGGCAATCTGGTATTCAGCATGAACGAGGCGTTCGCCCAGGACGTTCCGGAGATTCGAGCGGCGTGGAATTCGGCATATGGCGATCAGGAAAACGCGGTGCGCGGGCGGTGTCTGGTCACGGGCGAGGAGGGCGCGATCGCGATTCTGCATCCGAGTATCAAGGGTGTTGCCGGCGCGCAGGCGACGGGCGCTTCGCTGGTCTCATTCAATGCGCCTTCCTATGAATCCTATGGCAGGCGTGAAGCGCAGGGGCTGAACGCGCCGGTGAGCGAGCACGCGGCGTTTGCCTATGGCGCGGCGCTGAATTATATGCTGCGCGAGCGCGATTACCGAATGCGTCTGGGCACGACGACGATGGTTTTCTGGGCGGAGGGCGCGGCGCGCGAATACGGATCGGCGCTTGCGTGGATGCTTGGAAATGCCGACGACGGCGTAGATCAGGCGATGCTTGAAAACGCGGCGGCGGATTTGCGAAGGGGCAAAACGGCGTTTCTGAACGGCGTTCCATTGCATCCGGAGAATCCGTTTTATGTGCTCGGGCTCGCGCCGAACGCGTCGCGGCTCTCGGTGCGGTTTTTCATGCGAAACAGCTTTCAGGCGTTTGCAGTGAATTTGAACCGGCATCAGGAGCGGCTGAAGATCGTGGGCAACGAAAAGCGGCGCGAAATGTCCGTATGGGCGCTGCTGAACGAGACGGTCAATCCCAAGAGCACGGATAAAAAACCGCCGGACGTGCTGGTGGGCGAAGTGCTGCGCGCGATTCTTTCCGATGCGCCGTATCCCGCGTCGCTGTTTGCACAGGTCGAGGTGCGTCTGCGCGCGGAGCAGAACGTGACATTCGGCAAGGCGGCGATCATCAAGGCGTATCTGATCAAAAACGTGGTGCGCGATTCCGAAACGCATCCGATGAAGGAGGTTTTGACGGTGAAACTGAATGAGGAAGCGAGCTATGCGCCGTACGTGCTGGGGCGGCTGTTCGCTGTACTGGAAAAAATGCAGATTGACGCGGTCAATCCGGGCGCGACGATTCGCGATCGGTATTTCAGTTCCGCGTGCGCGACGCCGGCGGCGGTGTTCCCGACGCTGATGCGGCTTTCGCAGAGCCATTTGAGCAAGCTGGAGACCGGATCGAGCATTTATTATGACCGGCTGATTCAAAATCTGTGCGGAAAGCTGACGGAAACGCTGCCGAGGCATCTTTCGCTCGAGGAGCAGGGCGCGTTCCAGATCGGCTATTATCATCAGAAGCAGGCGCTTTACACCAAGAAGGAGGACAGGAACGATGGCTGAATGTATTCGCAATCGATATGATTTTGTGGTTCTGTTCGACGTGGAAAACGGCAATCCTAACGGCGATCCCGACGCGGGCAATATGCCGCGCATTGATCCGGAAACCGGCTGCGGACTGGTAACGGACGTTTGCCTGAAGCGCAAGATTCGCAATTACGTCGAAAGCGTGAAGGAAAACGACCCCGCATACGGCATTTACATCAGCGAAACCGAGCCGCTGAACCGCAGCGACCGCAAGGCGCTCGCGGAGAGCGGTCATCCGAATATCAAGGACAGCGACCTGAAGACGCTGAAAAAGGCGGATAAGGATATCGATCAGAAGCTGCTCGACTACATGTGCAGGCATTATTTTGATATTCGCGCGTTCGGCGCGGTAATGACCACGTTTGTGAAAGCCTCTCTGAACTGCGGACAGGTGCGCGGGCCGGTACAGCTTGGATTTGCGCGAAGTGTCGATCCGATTTTGCCGCAGGAGGTTACGATTACCCGCGTGGCAATCACGACCGAGGAGGACGCGGCGAAAAAGAGTACAGAGATGGGCAGAAAATACATCGTTCCCTATGGCTTGTACCGCGTGGAGGGATTCGTTTCGGCAAATCTCGCGCAGAAGACGACCGGCTTTTCCGAGGAGGATCTGAACCTGCTCTGGCAGGCGATTCTGAATATGTTCGAGCTTGACCGCAGCGCCGCGCGCGGCAAAATGGCGACGCGCAGCCTGATCGTGTTCAAGCATGAGAGCGAATTCGGCAATGCGCCGGCGTGGAAGCTGTTCGAGCGGGTACGCGTTGCGCGCAGGGAAGGCGTGAGCGTGCCGCGGAGCTATTCGGATTACGAAATTGCGATCGATACGGAGAACCTGCCCGAGGGCGTTGAGTGTACGGTTATGGGGTAAGAGAAGAGGATTATCTGACGCTATCCGGCATTCAGCATTATGCGTTTTGTCCGCGGCAATGGGCGCTGATTTTCATTGAGCAGCAATGGGCGGACAACGTGCGCACGATCGATGGAAATCTTCTTCATCGCCGCGCGCACGACGAGAACCTGATCGAGCGGCGCGGCGATATGCTGATTGCGCGCGGCCTCAGGGTGGTTTCGCATGAACTGAATGCGACGGGCGTTTGCGACGTCGTTGAATTCCATTCCGACCCCGGCGGGATTTCCCTGCCGGGGCAAACGGGTTTGTGGCGCGTTTATCCGGTGGAGTACAAGCGCGGCAGCCCGAAGGAAAACGACGCGGATGCGCTTCAGCTATGCGGACAGGCGATGTGCCTGGAGGAAATGCTGCTGTGCAAGATTCCGGAGGGCAGTTTGTATTACGGCGAAACGCGCAGGCGGCAAAGGGTGGATTTCAATGCAGAAATGCGCAATCGCGTGCGGGAAATGCTCGGAGCCATGCGCGATCATATGCGGCGCGGCTATACGCCGCAGCCCAAGCAGCTCAAGCGCTGCAACGCGTGCTCGCTTAATGAAATTTGCTTGCCGAAGCTCAGGCGAACGCCCAAAGTCGGCGACTATTTGCGTCAGGCGGCGGAAGATGCGACGTGAGAAAACGGGGAAGCGGCACGGGAAATGGACTGCGAAAAGAGAAACCGGCAACCGGCGGAATGCGCGATCATATGCGGGAAATGCGCAGCACCACGCGCGATCATATGCGCTGCGGCTATACGCCGCAAGCCAAACAGGGGGTGAGCCGCGGGAAAACGGAATGCGCTTTCGCTTTCTCGCGCATGGTCGGCAAAGGCTGAATTACCCGCCGCCAATGCGAAAGGCGAACGTTGATCCGGATGCTGTGCGATTGGCAAATGGGCGCGGATAAGCGAAGAGAACGCTATGGGCGAAGTTGCGCGGTTGAAAAAGAGGCGAGGATGAGCGGAGAACGCGCTGCGGGTGAAGCTGCACGGCGAACGAAGATCGTGACGCGTGTCTATCGAATGCCGACGGTCGTTTGAAGGCGAATCCTGCCGTCGGCATGAAGCGGCAAAAATGGACTGCGGAAAAGCGGAATGCACGTTCACCTGTCGCAAATGATTGGCAAAAGCTGAATCGTTTGCCGCCAATGCGAAAGGCGAACGCGGAGTTGCACGTCACACGCCGCAGATGAAAGACGGAAACGCGCTGCAATGCGTACCTGCTGAACTCGGTTCGTTTTCTTATTTTAACTGCTTTCCAAAGATGTGGAAGCACCCATTCGCTCAATTTGAACTGCGAAGGAAGACCGATCTTGGAGGATAAAGCATGAGAAAGATGCTGAATACCCTGTTCGTTACGTCCGAGGAGGCGTATCTGGCGCTGGAGAACGAAAACGTGGTCGTCTATCGCGATTCCGAGCGCGCGGCGCAGTATCCGCTTCAGGTGCTGGAGGGCATACTCTGTTTTTCCTATAAGGGCGCGAGTCCTGCGCTGATGGGCGAATGCGTGCGTCGCGGGATCGGGCTTTCGTTTTTAACGCCGAGTGGGCGACTGCTGGCGCGCGCGGCGGGCGAATCGCAGGGCAATGTGCTTTTGCGAAAGGAGCAGTACCGCGTGTCCGACAGTCCTGAGCGCAGCTGCCGCGTGGCACGGAATTTCATCTTCGGAAAGGTCTATAACGCGCGCTGGGTGCTCGAACGGACGCTGCGCGACCATGGGCTGCGCGTCAATGCGGATGCGCTGCGCTGCGCATCGAACGACATTCAGGCGCAGCTGAAGCCGATTCTTGATTCGGAGGATCTGGATGCGCTGCGCGGATTGGAGGGCAAAGCGTCGGCGCGCTATTTCGGCGTGTGGGACGAAATGATTCTGAACCAGAAGGAGGATTTCCGCTTCGAGGGCAGAAATCGCCGCCCACCGCTCGACCGCGTGAATGCCGCGCTTTCGATGGCATATACGCTGCTGACCCACGATTGTGCGGCGGCGCTGGAGAGCGTCGGGCTGGATGCCTACGCGGGGTTCATGCATCGCGACCGCCCGGGGCGCGAATCGCTGGCATTGGATTTGATGGAGGAGCTGCGCGCGCCGCTGGCGGATCGGCTGGTGATCACGATGATCAACACGCGCGCGCTTCAGAAAAACCATTTCCGGCGGCAGTCGGGCGGCGCAGTGCTTTTGACGGACGACGGGCGCAAGGTGCTGCTCGGCGCGTGGCAAACGCGGAAAAAAGAGGAGATCACGCATCCGTTTCTGAAGGAAAAGCTGCCGTGGGGCCTGATTCCGTATGTTCAGGCGCTGCTGCTCGCGCGGCATCTGCGCGGCGATCTGGAGCAATACCCGCCGTTTCTATGGAAGTAGGGGGAGAAAATGCTGGTTTTGATTACATACGACGTAAACACTGAGGATGCGCAGGGAAAGCGGCGGCTCCGGCGAGTGGCAAAGAAGTGCGTCGCGCACGGACAGAGGGTTCAGAATTCGGTGTTCGAATGCAGCGTGGACGCGGGGCAGCTGCGCCTTTTGCAGGCGGAGCTCGCACAGCTGATCAATCCGGAAAAGGACAGCCTGCGGTTTTATATGCTGGGCAATCATTATCAATCAAAAATCCAGCATATCGGCGCGCGCCCAACCTATCAGCCAGACGATGTGCTGATGGTGTGAAAAGGGGAGACTTTCGATGGACAAAAATGCTGCCGAAGCAGTATCGATTTGTATAGCTTTGCGCACTATATCTGACCGACGGGGCGAATTCCAAGGCAACAGGGGGGCGTGTCTAAGAAAAGAAAGCAATCACAGCTGCAAAAGCAGCGCATTCAAGTAGACAAAACGCAGTGCGAAGCCCAAGCGCTCATGAATTCTTCGCCTCCTTCGCACCGCTAAAACCACTCGAAATTGGCAAACGTTCTCCAATAAAAGCAACCACACCCCGCCAATCAAGAGTACCCCCGCGGAGAATTCAGCAAAAATTCCAAAGAATCCGACCATTCTTCATAGATTTTTGCAGTCGCCTCCCACCCGGGAGGCGTGGATTGAAATGTCGTATACACGACCGTTTACAGCCGCCAGCACGTCGCCTCCCACCCGGGAGGCGTGGATTGAAATGTCTGGTTAATGACTACGCCGCCCGCTCTGCCGCTTGTCGCCTCCCACCCGGGAGGCGTGGATTGAAATCTCACGCTTCTCAATCGAGAAGCCCGTGATACTTGTCGCCTCCCACCCGGGAGGCGTGGATTGAAATAAGTATTTGGTCTGTGATTTTGGCTTTGATCAACGTCGCCTCCCACCCGGGAGGCGTGGATTGAAATCACGAATTTTTGCCGAGATTGCTGTTATCTCCTCCGTCGCCTCCCACCCGGGAGGCGTGGATTGAAATGTAGCTCCGTGAGGCGCTGCTGGTACTGCGGGTCATGTCGCCTCCCACCCGGGAGGCGTGGATTGAAATAAACGCGGCTGTACCAGCGCAAGCCGAATTTCTGGTCGCCTCCCACCCGGGAGGCGTGGATTGAAATATTCGGTCTCTTCAGCAACCGCGCAACATCGCTGTCGCCTCCCACCCGGGAGGCGTGGATTGAAATTTGAACGCTGCAGCGCTTTTTTCCCAAGTTTCAGTCGCCTCCCACCCGGGAGGCGTGGATTGAAATATAATCGCCGGGCGCGAACTCGTGCGCTGTGATTCGGTCGCCTCCCACCCGGGAGGCGTGGATTGAAATTCTTGCAATCGTCGCAAATCATGCCGCTGTTACAGTCGCCTCCCACCCGGGAGGCGTGGATTGAAATTTTTGTCCCCCCTTAGGGGGGACAAGATCGGCTGAGTCGCCTCCCACCCGGGAGGCGTGGATTGAAATGATTTCGGCGGCGCTGACCTCGATTTTGATCTAGGCGTCGCCTCCCACCCGGGAGGCGTGGATTGAAATCCGCCGAAGCCGTCTACCAGCACCCCCACGATCGGTCGCCTCCCACCCGGGAGGCGTGGATTGAAATTCCAACATCTACGATCGGCAGAATCTCGATCTCGGTCGCCTCCCACCCGGGAGGCGTGGATTGAAATTCTTCGGCGGTCATAGCATTCCTGCGCTTGGCTGGTCGCCTCCCACCCGGGAGGCGTGGATTGAAATGTCACTCCGTTTTGCGTCGTCCGCTGCTCGATGTGTCGCCTCCCACCCGGGAGGCGTGGATTGAAATTGAGCAAAAGTGGTTTGACTTGAATCAGCGCGTGCGTCGCCTCCCACCCGGGAGGCGTGGATTGAAATAAACGAAGCAAATCAAGCAAATGCTTATTTTGCGTCGCCTCCCACCCGGGAGGCGTGGATTGAAATGTACAGCGAAGAAGATCAGAAGATCATTTCGAGTGTCGCCTCCCACCCGGGAGGCGTGGATTGAAATTGAGCGGTTTTATACAGCCGCTCAGACAAATAGCCGTCGCCTCCCACCCGGGAGGCGTGGATTGAAATGATCCATTTGTGCTGCGTTTCCAGCGCCTCATTTGTCGCCTCCCACCCGGGAGGCGTGGATTGAAATCAGCGTGCATGGGGGGCCGGGGTCTTCTAAAATGGTCGCCTCCCACCCGGGAGGCGTGGATTGAAATTATTTCACCTGCTCCACATCATACAGGCTTGCCTCGGTCGCCTCCCACCCGGGAGGCGTGGATTGAAATATGATCAATTACCAAGTCGATCAATTCACGACCGTCGCCTCCCACCCGGGAGGCGTGGATTGAAATTGCGCGGTCGATGCCGTTACCTTGAAGGGCATATGTCGCCTCCCACCCGGGAGGCGTGGATTGAAATGAAGCGGCGTGGGCGCAGTTTCTAGCCGATCAAGTCGCCTCCCACCCGGGAGGCGTGGATTGAAATACGCCGATCGCTGAAATGATTTTGCACATCGGGAGTCGCCTCCCACCCGGGAGGCGTGGATTGAAATCGGGGATAGACCGTTGATCAAGCGTTTGAAGCCCTCGTCGCCTCCCACCCGGGAGGCGTGGATTGAAATAATGCCTGTGCCACGCCTTGCGATACTTTACCTTTGTCGCCTCCCACCCGGGAGGCGTGGATTGAAATCTTGAGAAATCCCTTGATCACATAGTCCATCAGCGCGTCGCCTCCCACCCGGGAGGCGTGGATTGAAATGATATCCCATCGCCTTCGCAACCCGGCATGACGGTCGCCTCCCACCCGGGAGGCGTGGATTGAAATGGTGGCTGTGGGATCAGGTATTCCACCGGAATTTGTCGCCTCCCACCCGGGAGGCGTGGATTGAAATCGGTTTTTGCTCTTCTGCGCGCCGAAATCGCTGGAGTCGCCTCCCACCCGGGAGGCGTGGATTGAAATGGGTCACGGAGAAACACCGTCAAGCCCTTCTCGTGTCGCCTCCCACCCGGGAGGCGTGGATTGAAATGTCGCTGCCATGTAATCATCGATCAGCCTTTTTGGTCGCCTCCCACCCGGGAGGCGTGGATTGAAATCCGTCCATCTTTTCCCACCTGCCAGCCCCTCACAAGTCGCCTCCCACCCGGGAGGCGTGGATTGAAATGGCTAATCCGCTAGATTGGTTTAGTCAAGGTGTGGTCGCCTCCCACCCGGGAGGCGTGGATTGAAATCGGTGGATGGGGCATTGGTAAAGGTTAAGGGGCTGTCGCCTCCCACCCGGGAGGCGTGGATTGAAATGCTACAACGAACATCACGACAAGGAAGGGAATGAAGTCGCCTCCCACCCGGGAGGCGTGGATTGAAATAAATTTGATTGGCTTGTAGTATTTATCGATATGCAAGTCGCCTCCCACCCGGGAGGCGTGGATTGAAATGCGCTAAAGATACGGACGATAACACAGAATACGGTCGCCTCCCACCCGGGAGGCGTGGATTGAAATTCCTTTGAACGCGATGCTCTGCCGCGAATTCTCAAGTCGCCTCCCACCCGGGAGGCGTGGATTGAAATGCCTCCTTATGCGAGCTTTACGATGCTGGCGCAGGTCGCCTCCCACCCGGGAGGCGTGGATTGAAATTGATAGGAGGAAAGGATTAGTATGGCGAGCAGGCGCGTCGCCTCCCACCCGGGAGGCGTGGATTGAAATGGCTCAGGTTCTTCGGGAGCCGTGTACTTAGTACGTCGCCTCCCACCCGGGAGGCGTGGATTGAAATACAGCTCATAAAAGAACGGCGTATGCCGAGCAAACGTCGCCTCCCACCCGGGAGGCGTGGATTGAAATATATCGCATGCATACGTTATTATATACCACCAGCGTCGCCTCCCACCCGGGAGGCGTGGATTGAAATAAGGGAAAGTTCGTTCATGAGGTGGACGGGGATTCGTCGCCTCCCACCCGGGAGGCGTGGATTGAAATTTACACCGAATCGAAGGGTTATCCTCGGTACAAGGTCGCCTCCCACCCGGGAGGCGTGGATTGAAATGTCTGATACTCCATTGAGATTTCCAACAACTTTGTCGCCTCCCACCCGGGAGGCGTGGATTGAAATCCATGAATCCCTCTAAAACCTTCAACCCCCGGTCGAGTCGCCTCCCACCCGGGAGGCGTGGATTGAAATGAAATGATCTACTCGCTGTACGATCTCTGGGAGCGGTCGCCTCCCACCCGGGAGGCGTGGATTGAAATACGATGCTGGCGCAGACGTGGTTAATCGTTCCGGCGAGTCGCCTCCCACCCGGGAGGCGTGGATTGAAATATGGGCAACAGCTTCGGTGGCTGGGGTAATAACGTCGCCTCCCACCCGGGAGGCGTGGATTGAAATCAAATCCCATGCTAATGTCCGATCCCGCGATAAATGTCGCCTCCCACCCGGGAGGCGTGGATTGAAATATCAAAATGCCCGCCCGGCGCTAGGCTCGGACGGGTCGCCTCCCACCCGGGAGGCGTGGATTGAAATGTCCTCCTTGAGGCGGTAGGCGGCGTAACATACGTCGCCTCCCACCCGGGAGGCGTGGATTGAAATGCTGCTACTGGAAGCGCTGGGGCATCGCTCTTGAGTCGCCTCCCACCCGGGAGGCGTGGATTGAAATAGGCGATACATCGTCATCTGCAAAAGCAGCCCGTGTCGCCTCCCACCCGGGAGGCGTGGATTGAAATTCCTGCGGACACACCGAGACGAAGGAACTCTTCGTCGCCTCCCACCCGGGAGGCGTGGATTGAAATGAACGGGCTTTGCGCGCAATGACCATGCAGGGCGTCGCCTCCCACCCGGGAGGCGTGGATTGAAATGATGAAAGGAGTAAAAATTATGTCTTGCAACTGCGTCGCCTCCCACCCGGGAGGCGTGGATTGAAATGTTGCGGGCGAAGATGTAAGCATGGGCTTCGGCGCGTCGCCTCCCACCCGGGAGGCGTGGATTGAAATGCTAAGCCCATCATATTTGGAGATCACCGAAATTCGTCGCCTCCCACCCGGGAGGCGTGGATTGAAATCTCGTTGGGAATCCGGTTTGCATACCCCGACAACCGTCGCCTCCCACCCGGGAGGCGTGGATTGAAATCTGACGTGCGATGTATTGTGCGATTTCGGTGATGTCGCCTCCCACCCGGGAGGCGTGGATTGAAATGGCGAAATGGTGGACGGACGAAATGCGCAAAAAGGTCGCCTCCCACCCGGGAGGCGTGGATTGAAATGCGCCGAGGTGTTGGAGGACGACAACAGCCGCATGTCGCCTCCCACCCGGGAGGCGTGGATTGAAATTCTCTTTGCGTCATCCCTGCTGCGCTCCGTCCCGGTCGCCTCCCACCCGGGAGGCGTGGATTGAAATGGATATCCGTGACTTACGCGATTATTTGGCTTCGTGTCGCCTCCCACCCGGGAGGCGTGGATTGAAATTCGTGCATACGTCGCAGCCAGCACCTCGTATGCCGCGTCGCCTCCCACCCGGGAGGCGTGGATTGAAATCAGTACGGCGGACGCACTGCATACTCCATGATCGTCGCCTCCCACCCGGGAGGCGTGGATTGAAATAGACTCGTCCTTTCGCGTGTTCAGTGGGCTATCGTCGCCTCCCACCCGGGAGGCGTGGATTGAAATCGCGCGATAAAAAACCGCAGGACGCAGCCGTAAACCACGTCGCCTCCCACCCGGGAGGCGTGGATTGAAATGTCGCGCTCGAAAACCTGAAAGAGTATGCCGATTAGTCGCCTCCCACCCGGGAGGCGTGGATTGAAATGGAAAGACCTCTGAGCGCGAAAGCAAAATTGCCTAGTCGCCTCCCACCCGGGAGGCGTGGATTGAAATGGGACGACGCAGGAGCAGTATATGGCGCTGGTAGGGTCGCCTCCCACCCGGGAGGCGTGGATTGAAATTACGAAGTCGGCAACCGTTGGCTTGCAAAATTTGTCGCCTCCCACCCGGGAGGCGTGGATTGAAATGTTTGCGCTTGCGTCTGCTGACCTCGCGGCGGTCAAGTCGCCTCCCACCCGGGAGGCGTGGATTGAAATACACCTATCTGTGCGACGATAGGTATAACGATTAAAGTCGCCTCCCACCCGGGAGGCGTGGATTGAAATTTTACCACTCCAAGTACGTTGGAGAGGCGCTTACGCGTCGCCTCCCACCCGGGAGGCGTGGATTGAAATACGGATGTCGTCGTCCATGAGTGCGACGACTGCATGTCGCCTCCCACCCGGGAGGCGTGGATTGAAATGGACGGAACACTGGCGATCGACGGAACATGCGCGTCGCCTCCCACCCGGGAGGCGTGGATTGAAATCATGTCGATGATTCGCGCGACCAGTTCCGCCCGAGTCGCCTCCCACCCGGGAGGCGTGGATTGAAATGGCTATCGCCGTGTGCGGCTCGAGCATACAAAGGGGTCGCCTCCCACCCGGGAGGCGTGGATTGAAATAAACAATTCGCGCATAACCGGCGATTTTGAAGGTCGCCTCCCACCCGGGAGGCGTGGATTGAAATTATGGCGACTACAAGCGCGATTACTCGGATTGCAAGAGTCGCCTCCCACCCGGGAGGCGTGGATTGAAATATATGCGGATGCATACATGGGGGGTACAGATCTCAGTCGCCTCCCACCCGGGAGGCGTGGATTGAAATGTCCTTAAAGTGCAGTCAAACCCTACTTAGCGCTGTCGCCTCCCACCCGGGAGGCGTGGATTGAAATGTCAATGCAAATGGGCAGGAGATTTATTCCAAGCGTCGCCTCCCACCCGGGAGGCGTGGATTGAAATATAAACATTTTATTTATTAACATAAACCGCTGTGCGTCGCCTCCCACCCGGGAGGCGTGGATTGAAATTCTCTCAGAATACTACTGCGAACGTCCTTATGACCGTCGCCTCCCACCCGGGAGGCGTGGATTGAAATTATTGGTCGGCCACAATGGGCAGCTGGAACAAAAGTCGCCTCCCACCCGGGAGGCGTGGATTGAAATAGCGCGGTCGATGCCGTTGCCTTGCAGGGCGTACAGTCGCCTCCCACCCGGGAGGCGTGGATTGAAATCTTGAGGCACTAAAGGGACTGGCAACGGGTAAGGTCGCCTCCCACCCGGGAGGCGTGGATTGAAATTGCGTGGGCAAATACTGGCGAACGAATTAAAAGGTCGCCTCCCACCCGGGAGGCGTGGATTGAAATCGCTCCGCAGAAGGGGCAGGGTTTAAGTATTTTGTCGCCTCCCACCCGGGAGGCGTGGATTGAAATGCCGTGTCAGGATATGAGCGTGGCTGGGAAACGCGGTCGCCTCCCACCCGGGAGGCGTGGATTGAAATAAGATAGCCCATTTCAATAAGCATCGCCTGAAGCGTCGCCTCCCACCCGGGAGGCGTGGATTGAAATTGCAACGGTCAGCATTTCGGGGTTGTATCTGGTCATGTCGCCTCCCACCCGGGAGGCGTGGATTGAAATATGTATGCAGTATATACGTCTTCAACCTTTTCGCGTCGCCTCCCACCCGGGAGGCGTGGATTGAAATGTCGATCCACGCTCCGGCAACGTTCACCTGCCCGGTCGCCTCCCACCCGGGAGGCGTGGATTGAAATCGGCGGAATACCGCGTCCCCGGCGCTGCCGTATTTGTCGCCTCCCACCCGGGAGGCGTGGATTGAAATTCTGTATCCATCCTACGCCCGGCAGCAAAAAGTCGTCGCCTCCCACCCGGGAGGCGTGGATTGAAATTACTCGTCCCAGTCTTCTTCTTCTCCAGCGGCCTGTCGCCTCCCACCCGGGAGGCGTGGATTGAAATATGGATCTGTATTCGAAGGTGACAGAGCTTATCGTCGCCTCCCACCCGGGAGGCGTGGATTGAAATGGAACTCGCAATGATGGAAAGTTATATTTCTCGGGTCGCCTCCCACCCGGGAGGCGTGGATTGAAATGGACCGCCCCGCCAGATTGCGGAGGAAGCAAGGGTCGCCTCCCACCCGGGAGGCGTGGATTGAAATCGGCTGCTCGCCTGCGGCGCGGAGAATCTGCTCTGGTCGCCTCCCACCCGGGAGGCGTGGATTGAAATATTGATGGTTCCATATTTAGAAATAAGTTCTTGATGTCGCCTCCCACTCGGGAGGCGTGGATTGAAATATGTTCAGCGCAATGTTCCCGGAGCCCTCAGAAACAAGTCGCCTCCCACCCAGGAGGCGTGGATTGAAATCACAAAAAAATCGTCGACAATAGATGCACCGTCCGTCGCCTCCCGCCCGGGAGGCGTGGATTGAAATGTGTAGTCAATCAGCGGAACCTTCTTGGACGGCACGTCGCCTCCCACCCGGGAGGCGTGGATTGAAACCTCGCTAAGAGCAAAATCACCATTATGGGAGGCAAGTCGACCCCTGTACGTTCGGCATAGACCGACACGGTCTATGCGATTGCGAAATTTTCCTTGAAAGATTTTTGGGAGAGCGGAATTCCTGTTTACAGTATCGACACGGACTGCAAAATCGGTTGCATATGTCTGTATATGCGCTCGTTTTTGCAGTCCGTATTCTTTATTTTGGTTGCATTTGGGCGGATGATGTTTATTGGTCGGATAAGCGCTGACCGTATTTTACGGGCATTTCCTGATTATTTGCAGTGGATTTGTAGAGAAATTCGGGGATGCGGGCGGCTTCTCGGTTCAGAAGCAGGACGACCGTTGAGCCGCCGTAAAGGAAATAGCCCTTTTCTTCGCCGCGATGAGCGGGAAAGACAGCGGTTTGAGCGGCACGGTTTTCACCGTTGGCACAATCTTGCTCATCGCGCTCTTCAACGTCGATCGGCGCTTCGCGATTATATGCG
>ERZ824978.1888-NODE-1888-length-20186-cov-12.965128_pt1 | contig 20186 bp, 19 predicted proteins | sample MGYA00519860_ERZ824978 | MGnify/ENA primary metagenome ERZ824978 (study PRJEB31778, sample SAMEA3449184) | human gut metagenome | biome: human gut; feature: human-associated habitat; material: faeces | place: United Kingdom | collected 2010/2012 ... | reverse complement strand
CAAACCAACTTTTACTCGCACTTTACATAATATATTACTTGTCATAATCGAACTTATGATAAGCTACTCATAAGTTCGAAGGCTGGCACGGAAACCATCTGCCTTATGTAGGGTACGGCCACAAAATTCTTCCCCACGAGAAACTGACGACCGATATGACGGAAGCGCAGGCGGATTCACTGTTGAGAGCCGATTTGAGGAAATTGCATAAGATGTGCAGCCGCTTCGGAAAAGATGCCCTCCTGGTCGCAACGCTGGCCTATAATGTCGGATATTACCGGTTGGTCGGGTACGGGAAGATACCGAAAAGCAGGTTGATCCAAAAGTTGGAATCCGGCAACAGGGATATTTACGAGGAGTATATCTCGTTCCGATGCTATAAGGGAAAGGTGGTGCCGAGCATCGAGCGACGACGGAAGAAAGAGTTTGAATTGTTGTATATACATTAAATTATTAAGGGGCTGACTAAAGTGTTAGTAAAGCCCCTTTTTCTTATTTTCGGTAAGGTCAATCTCGACCTGGTTTCCAAATATTCAATTCTCAGAAAGTCATTCTGACTTTTTAGCCTCCCTATTAATAATAAAGAATTTGGTATTTAAAAGAGATTACCTTCTCGGAAATTGGGGCATCACAAAATAAATTCATATCTTTGCATATTAAATAGATGCCTCAAATGAACCACTTTGATAAAATTGACATACGAGTCTTTGATAGATTCATAGACAAATTTGCAGACCGTTATATTAAACAACGGTCAGAGGTTTTTAGTGGCATTAATGCTGAATTGTTACAACAAGCAGAATCAATCGGATGCGATTTCAACTTAGAGGCTCTATTTAAAATAATCAAACAGAATTCTATCGCAACAGATTTTGCCCGAGAAGAAGGTAAAAGACCATTAGCTTTTAAAGATATATATAGAAGTGATCTGGGAGAATTATTAACGACCTATTATTTTGAAGAGAAAATAGAAGAAAATAGGAGATTTTTAATTCCAATAAAAAATATATCATATCGAGAAAGGTTGGATTTGCCGGGTCGAGGTTTTGATGCTATAGGATATAGGACTGAAGGAGATAAAGTTAATATTCTGATTGGAGAGGCTAAAGTATCCTCACAGAAAGAAAATCCTCCACATGTAGTAGATGTTCACGAGGACTCGATTTATAAGTCTCAAAAGAACCATCATGACGATATAGGTATAGTTTTACAACGTTTGACGGATTACTTGCGTAGATTATCTTCAACAAAACATTTTTATGTTATTGCAGGCGTTGTAATCAATATGAAAGCTGGTAATGTCGATAAATATGACATTACCTATGGTTGCGGTCTTGTTCGAGATTCCAGTTGCGTGAATGAAGCAAAAGATTTTGGAAAGATGCAATCTTTAGCGCACGAATTTGAGCCTGGTTTGGTTGATTTTGCCATTTTTTCATTTACTGAAAAAACTATTGATGAAACAGTCGATTTGTTTTATCAAAAAGTCAAAGAAATGGTACAATGAATGGCATGGACTACATACAGCAGATTCTAAATGATGATGATATCAATATGCTCTTACAAAAGAGTAATCAAACATATCATCTTCAATCAATATGTATAAACAATTCGAATTTTACTTCGTCTGATATTGAATTATCTTGTCGCCTTGCATTTTTACTTATAGGTCTTTCATTTCATGAGAACACTAACCTAAAGTGGGCAGAACATGCTTATAAGCTATTAAAAAATGTACACATAGAGGAAAAGGAAGATAGGGAAATTTTTGACAAAATAATGGGCTATGAATTAGACAATGTTTCGTTAATATATTATTTTTATTTGTCAAGTCTTGCCCTTATTTTAGATAAAACTATTTCCGCCCGTCTTGATTTAAAACAATTTGTTGATTTCAAAGATGTTGAGTCGTCTTGGAGTCAACGTGTTTTGGCTGGTATTTTTAAAGCACTTTTTTTCTTAATTCGTAAAAGTGATGGGTTTGAAGATATTCGTAGAGCCATATCCGAAATCTCTAATCTACAAAAGGAACAAGTAAAATTCGAGGATCAATATTTGAACCAATTCGATGTTCAAGCACAAAAAGAAGAGGCTCTTATATTGGTTGGATTATATCATACCTCAAAAGCTTTAACAGAAACAGCTGAATATCTAATTAACGGATATAATTATAAAAAACGTATTGATAATGTTGTAAGACAACATATTGACATTGCATTAGACTTAATACCTTCGGACATCCGGTTAAGAGACTTTATCTCTATAATTAACAAAGACTTGCAATCTTTAATACGGAATTCCATTTGGAATGGGACAGCCTTTCAAGATCAAATTAAAAAACTTTGTGAGTTCAAAAGTTCTCATAATATATTGGAGCTTTTACCATCGCAAAGACAGGCTATGCAGCAAAATTTATTTGATGTCTATGCAAATGCTTCAATAGTGCAGATGCCAACAAGTGCCGGTAAGACTATGTTGGCAGAATTCAATATTGTTTTGACAAAATCTTTACGAAAAGACGCTAAGGTTGTATACGTCGTGCCATCCAGAGCATTAGTTAATCAGGTATATTTTGATCTACGTAAAGACTTATCCGCGATAGGCTTCAATGTTGAACGCACATCTTCTGCAAGTGAAATAGACCCGACTGAGGCCGATTTCTTGATTGCAGACGATGTTGATGTTATAGTTTCAACGCCAGAAAAATTAGATTTATTAATTCGCCGTTCTCATCCTTCCGTTGAAGACGTTTCGTTATTTATCATTGATGAGGCTCATACTATTGAAAACGGAGAACGAGGTGCACGACTGGAATTACTTATTGCTATGTTACGTCGAGAGAGACCCAATGCAAAATATATGCTTTTATCGCCGTTCCTACCTGGCAATACAGAGGCATTAAAAGACTGGCTTGGAGGAGGTAACATTATTAATGTAGATTGGAGGCCTTCTGAAAAAATAGTTATTGGATTGAAAGTAACTAAAGCCAAAGCTACATTCAATTTACTACCATCTGCTTATAGTTTCAATCTATATCAGGAGAATGAGCAAGTAATAAAAAATCCATATCAACTTGTATCAACAACTCCTAAAGATAGGATATTGGAATTTTCATGTCGTCATTTTTCCTCGAAAGGAAAAACGGAACTTATACTTTGCAAAGGTAAAGGTTCGGCTAACAATGTAGCAGAAAAAATCTATAGTTGGATTGACGATAATATTAATAGTGATGAAATTCATTTAGTCCAAAAATATATTGATGAAGAATTGGGATGCTCAACATCCTTTTCTAAGTTTTTAGGAAAGGGGGTTGCTGTTCATCATGCAGGCTTATCAGATGAAACTAAATTACTAACAGAACATCTTATTCGTCAAGGATTAATTAACTACGTATGTGCAACTACAACCATTGCTGAAGGTGTTAATTTTCCCGTATCTTCTGTTTATTTTGATACATATCAACGTGGTCGAGATAATTTATTATCAGCTAATGACTTTTGGAATATAGCAGGTAGATCTGGACGGACTATGGTAGATGATTTTGGAAAGATTATCTTACCATTTAACACTCATACGAATGCAGAAACAGGCAAAGCTATTCTTAGCAAAGGTGCAGAAGAATTAACAAGTGTTTTAGCGAAACTATTTCTTGATAGAGAATATATACTTGAGACATTGATAAAAAAAAGGGGAATAGAAATATTAATGGCTGAATATACCGATGCATTCAGCCCTATATTTCAATACTTCGTACATCTTTTAAATGTTTCCAACAACGAGCTTGCTGTAGATATTGATGAGCTTTTTAAGGATTCATTGGTGTATTTTATGCTGGATAATGAACAGCAAAGGAATAAATTCATAGATTTATGTAAGCAGATATATTTAACAATCCAAGCACGATATGCAGATAATATTGGGGTTTTGAAATATGCAGATAAGACAGGTTTTTCCGTTCCATCTGTTTTAAAGATTATGCTTCAAAAAGCAACAAATCCGGCTATTGCAGACTTAGACACATGGAATGTGAATGTAATGTTTAATCGAAGAAATGCTGAAAACTTAACAGAGAAGATCAAAGCTATTTCAGAATTAAGAGAAACGGGACTGGGAACTGATGATACGACAGCCCCATTTAATCCAGAATTGGTTGCAAAAATGATAATACGTTGGGTTAAAGGGGATAAAATAAATGCCATATCCTCAATCCATCCCCATTTTACAGACAATGATGCGGATAAACGCTTAACTCAATTTGTTTCATATATGAATCAGCTACGATTTAAAGCATCGTGGGGATTAAGCGCACTTGAAGGTATAGTAAAAGGAAATGAGGATGAAATGAAAGATTCATACATCCCATCTTATGTTTATTATGGTGTAGATAATAATCCAGCTTTAGCTATGAGAATGTTGGGTATACCACGTTCTTTATCATTATCTTTATCGCAAATAATTACAGGTTCTATCTCAGATTACTCATTTACAAAATTGCGTAATATAATTAATTCGCTATCATTAAATGATTGGGATTCCTTAAAACCAACACGTTCAAAATTGTCTGGAGAAGAATGGAAGCATATTGTAAGTATTCTAATGAAATAAATGAAGCTGGACAGAAGTGCCGGCTTCATCCTTATACTCGATGGAGATATACACCCAGCGTTCAATCTGTAATTCCCTCTCGGCTCTTGCCAGGTCCTTGGCATATTCCCACCAGTCGTCAATTCGTTCTTGTACCATAACAGATAATTTAATCAACCCAGAATGTCCCGCAATGCGGACATTTGTGCCCGCACGGGTAGTCGTTTATATAATACACATCCCTATGTCTGCTAATATTTATATCCCCGGCTGTACAACCTCCTTTCCTGAATGTTTTGACATATTCGGCCTCTTGCCGCTGGTGTTCCGTCATGTGGCTTTTGGAAAGTTTCTTTTTAACAGACTTCATTCCGGTTTCCCATTTGGTGGAGTCACACCAGTCATGCACCATACCGCAGATTTCGTCTGCATAGGAATAATGCACCTGCGAATCCACAAAGAGATTATCCCTGTTGAACGGGAGTGTGATGTCAATAGGTAACATGGTATGATCCCCCGAACCGATACGGCTGTCCGCTATCGCAACCACGACATTGCCATAAAAACGGATGGTCTTGAAGTCCTGTCCGGAATCTTTGGAAACAAGATCGTTGAACATGGCATTGAAATAAATTCTCAGCTCTCCACCGTATGCGGCTGCCATCAGCATTTCAAGAATCCTGTCGTCATACGGCCCCTTTCGCAACCTGATAATCCGTCTTATCCTGTTGCACCAGTATGCTTCCGATTTACTGCGATGGCACTTGCCGTACTGGTATCCTTCGATCTCCAATCCTAACGAATAAAACATGGTGGTCGTGGAAGTGTTTTTTATCAGGCCTTCAGTCGGATAGGTGTCATTCCGCTCATAGAGCATGTCACAGATGTTATCTTCATTTTCGACATAATCGGTGCCAAGTCCGGCTTTCTCCATAGACTCTTTAATGTCACGCATCTCGGTACGAAGATTTTCCGAGAATTGCTCCGAGTACCACTCGGAAGATTCTTCATCCAACGGAAGCATACTGTTCTGCCGGATGCACTTTTCCTGCAAATCCTCGTGTTCGTCAAGTGACTCATTATAATCCACGAAATAAAGGCTTACCGATTTGGGCACGTGGCACTCCCAAGGTTGTATGGCTGTTGTTGTCATAGCTTTCATTCGTTTTAATATGTTTGATAAAAGCAATGAAGCCCTGCCGGTTTTCGACAGAGCCTCATTGTTCAGTTCGTTCGCCTCGGTTCATGGTTCGTCAATAGTAAATTCATCTTCATAAACTTCTATCTCCAGACCGCTTTCACAAATGCGTACAAGCCAGGTGTATTGCAGGCGTTCTACCAGTTCGATGTTACGATAGCCCCTGTATGGGCGTATCAATGTTGCCAAATCTCCGACTTTCATAATCTTTATTTTTTTACGGTTTATATTGGTTATACTGCCAAAGGCTGTTGTTTTGCCTTCCATTGCCGATGTGCTACAATATATTCCTGACGTTCCTGTTCCAGCCTTGCTTCCGTTTCGGGGGTATAACCGAGAAATTCGATACATCCTCCGTTATAACCGGTCATCCGGCATCGCATACCCGCTTCGGTGAGTTTGTCAATCCGCTTTTGTGCGGTCTTGGCACTGGAATACTGCTTGGGCCAGAAGTAATGCTCGCCTTTCGACCCGTAGGTGTCTTCACCGAGAATCAGTTTCCCGGCATTTGCCCGGCTTTGGATAAAGTCGAAGCGGGCTTTGCCGAGTGCCTGACGTATGGCCTTGTGGGCGGCTCCTTCGGGATGCTTGAAAACCTCAGGCAGTTTATCTTTGGTTTGCAGCTTCGGCAGTTCCGTCTGATAGGGCTTGTCATACCGTCCGATGCCCAGTGTCAGATAGAAATTTGTATCGAAGTAGTCGGTCATGATGTCGCTGTTGTCGTAGTTGTACGACATGGTAAAATCACAGACGTTGAGCATGACCTCGCGTGCCCGTTCCGTAATGGTCCGGTCTGTTCCAATGTGATAATGGTTGATATCTTTATAGATAAGACCGGACTCTTTCGTGAAGGCCTCGAAATCCGCTTTGACCAGATAGATGTTGATGGAACGGTAACCGTTCTGTGTGACGGAGAATTTATACCGCGGATAGGTCTCCTTGAGCCATTTGCGGATAATCTCCACGATTTCCCCGCGCATCTGTCCGTTGTAGTTCCTGCCTTTCCAACGGTATTCGTTATAGACGTATTCCGTGTACTCGTTGGCTGATGCGCCGGCATAGTCGTTTTCATAACCGGATGCAGCGGCCGATACGGTCGTGTCATCCTTCCATTTGGCGTACAATCTTTCAAATTCGAGATTGATCTGCTGCATGGTTTCCGTACTGCCACCCTTGTCGGGATGGTTCTGCAATGCCAGTACGCGGTAACTCTTCTTCAGTTCCGCAAGGCTGTTTATATTCTGAAAGTATCCCATAATGTTGATTTTTAATTGATGACCATTAAAAAATGAGTGATTCGCAGAAAAAAGGCAGGAAGTCCTGTTCGATGCCGAGGTTATCGCATGCCGATTCCAAATCACCTTCCCGCAAATCGTTCGCGTCGCGTAATTCACGCAGGTTTCTTACTTCGGCATCAAGGTATTCCCGAGCCGTCTCTTTGTCACACCCGCAAGAAGTGCATATCCTGTCAATGATTATTGTTTCCATCATTATTTTTATTTAGTTTTTGTATTGGAATCGGATAAAAGCTGCACGGTTGTCCGGAGTATCTCGTCCAGCCAGTTGATACAACGTGCCCCGAGTTCAAAAGGACCGTCAATTTCGTACAACTCATGGGTATGTTTGTCTTCCACAACGAGATGAAGTTCCTCCCCGAAGAATTGTATCCTGCGCACCAGGCACTCATAGGGATCGCCGTCATGGTCGAACCATATCACGTACACAGCGTCCACCGTATCGGGAAACTCCATTTCCGTTTTCCCATATTCCTCCAATACCGCTTTTATGGCGGCTGTAATCTCCTTGCGGAGTTTGTCTACTTGTTCGCTGAAATCTGTTTTCATAAGGCATAAAAATGAATGCGGGAGCCGCCAGCGGACTCCCACGATTAGACATTCGGTTTATTTATCGGAAACATTACGCGTAGATATTGATGCGATTGAACGATTCCGGACAATGCTGGAAGACAAGCGGCAGATTGACGTGTACCATCGGGTACTCCACCCAGCCGCTGCCTCTCCGGTAGCCGGTATCGGTAGCGAGGTTATTCAAAACCAGAAACTCCATCGCGTCGGGATTGTTGTTGATGTCGATGAAAGCCTTGTCGGGCAGTCCGATGGCATCCGTCTCTTCCAGATTGACCGTCAGAATTGTGTAAGGCTCTTCCGTATCGGCCAGTTCCAGACAGAGGGCGAGCCAGCCGTTGCGATAGATTTGCGGAACCAGCCGTACAGCCTGCCCCTGATAGATGTAGAGCTTATCCCGATAGGATTTGTCAGTCGGAACGATTTCAAATTCGTCTTCCATTTCCGTGAAAGAAAGCATCTGGTTATGGACTGCCACGAATGTATCGTTCTTCACCCGGTAGCACAGGTGGTCCGTTCCTGCCGAACGGATGATTTCAAATGAAGTGTTCATGATTCGGTTGTTTTTGAGTTATTACTGGTTAATTGCTTATGGTATTTGCCTTTACGCGGTCTTCGCACACGAGAGCCACGAAGTGTATTTCCATTATCTTGTGTCCGAAACAGACATCCGAGTTGTACTCCGCCCTCTGCCACAGCGTGAAACGGTCATTGCGGAACGACCACCGGAAATAACCGGAAAGCGATCTGTAATGCGGGTGGACGTTTCTCTCTATTAGTCGCCTGTTTACCTCCATGATGTTGGCCGACATCAGGATGATGTTCATGATTTCGATAAACGCCCTCGGCGCGCAAGGGTCTATCGGGAATATCGGTCCTATGAAATTCATATTCATAATTGTATGTGTTAGTCGTAATTGTCATCAAATACCTCATACGGGTAACTCGTCACGAATGAATAGTAGGAAGAGATACCCTGATAGACCAGGTTGTCCTCCTCCACATCGGGTTCTTCCTCCTCCCGCACAACCATCCGTGCATGGGGGCTGTCCTGAAAGTAGGATACGAGCAGGTGCGGATCTTCCGTCGCCAGGTTGTAGCCGTAATGTCCGCACCACTGCTCGAAACAGTCCTGCTGAAACTCGTCCAGCCGTTCCATTGCGTCACGTACCTCGAAAAAGTTCGGGCACAGCCATTCGCTGCTGACCATGTATTCCGGAATGTTCTCCCAGTCCGTGTAACGGTATTCGGGCTCGGCTTCTTCCGGGAAACGGGTGGCACAGGCATGGTGGAACTCGTCAATGTCGCAATAGTCGGCCAATTCCATCCGGTAGCTTTTCTTCGGATTGACCGTTACCAGCCGTTTTGTCGTTACTGCTATTTCTGCTTCATTCAGATTCATGGTTCTTATTTTTTATGATTATGGATGATGAATCCGCAGGGTTCACTTCCACAGGCTTCAAAAGGTCCGTGTTCCGGCGGTGCAGGGTTTTTGCGGAAAATACCGGAGCGCAGCGAGGATGATTTTCCGCAAAACCGCTTGCGGCCCGACCTTGCACAGCCGACAAGAACACGGAGTTACCTTTGCCTGTGGGAGTGGGCTCTGCGGATTTGACATGGTTATTTCCTTCCTGCTGTCAGGTACGAAAAATCCGGCATTGCCTTCGGGGAGGACGGATGCCGGATATATGTGCGGATTCGTTTTCATGGTCAGTTTGCTATGCGTTGACTGCCCCAGCTGATATGTATCTTGCCCTCGCTGTCCTGCGTGCGTATGAGCAGGCTGTCTATAACGGACATCGTAATGTCGAACTCGTCGAATATTTCGGACTGTTCCTTGACCTCGCCGCTCTTGATGAACTCGTTCAGCCGCTCCTTGGTCAGCACCAGTGCCATGAGGTTCTGTTCCACGGAATCCTCGTAAGTGATGAAATGCACGTTCTTCGTGTCACGGGAATCCAGCCGTATGAAACGGAAGTAGTATTGCTCCATACGCGGTATGTTCCATTGGAGCGATTCGAGAATGACATCGTTGCAGGAAGGGATGTTTACGGAACTGCTCAGGCTCTGCTGGGTGCATATCAGCACGCCGTTTATCGTGGCATCGAAACGGCTCACGATTTCCTGCCGTTTTCTGAACGATATGTCCCCCCGGACAATGAATAGCGGCCGTTCGGGGAAATGTTCCTCAAAGTATCGGCGGTAGAGGTCGAAAGCGGCGATGGAGGTGCAGCCGATGGCTACCTTGCCCGGAATTTTCCTGACCAGTTTATGTATGTATCTCGTCTTGCCCGGATAGGGGTCTCCCGAATAACCCTCTATCAGATGCGGGACCGAGCAGGCTTTTATCAGCAGCTTGATTTGGCGCATCAGCCGCAGACCGGCTTCCTTGCGGGTGTCGCCGGTGCTGTTATAATAAAGTTCGCAGATACGGCAGAACTCCTCGATGATGACACGGTACACCTCGTGTTCGCCGTCCGACGGGGTAACGGTGTGCATCCTGACCTTGTATTTCTCGCCGGCGAAGTCCTTGAACTTGCGCGTGATGATTGTCCTGGCAATAAGCGAGAACAATTCGTCCTTGTTATACACATCCTGGTTCTGCTTCTCGATACCGAACACGGACGCCTTGCCGGGGCAGTGGCAGGCCTTGAACAGCACATGTCCCCGAAAGGCAGGAAATGGTTCTCCATAATAAGGATTGCTTTCCGATTCTATTTCACGCTCCTTGTTCTCGCGGTAGATGCGGTCACACCGGCATATCATGTTCACGGAGTTGTTATACAGCAACTCGAATTGGCTGTACAGTTCCGATATGTTGTTGCGTGTAGTGGTTCCCGTGTCGAGCAGCTTGTATTTCAGCCTGCGGAAGAGGCAGAGGACATATTTCGTCCGTTGTGAGTTGGGGTTGGTGATTTCGTCCGACTCGTCGAATATAAGGCACAGCTTACGGCTGCGGAGCTTTATGAACCGGGCAAGACTCCGTTTCAGTTTGCCGAGCATGGAGGTGGAAACAATCAGGAAGATGCCCTCCGGCACATCTTCGAGGTCTTTGGAGGTACGGATCACACGGTATCGTTCCTTATTGGTTTTCAGGAAAGCGTCCCAGGTCATGTTGATGGCGATGGCAGGAGCCAGTATGACTACATTGCGCACTTTGCGGAATTTAAGCAGGTATTTGGCCCGGTGGTACGCGGCGGCGGTCTTGCCGGAACCTTGTTGCCAGTTAAGAAGGGCGTACCTCTTTTGCAGGACAAGATTGAGGTCATGTTTTTGCAGGTGGGTGAATTGGCAGGTTTCGTAGTCCTTATTGACGAATGTCGCGTTGTCCAGATACTCCGCCAGTTTGTGGTCGGGCTGCATATCGGGAAATTCCCGGTTCTGTATGTCATACTGCCGCTGTTTACGTGCGATGAATTTGCGAGCGGCTTGCAGTTGTCTGATATTGGCTTCGGTAAGAAATTCCGGTTCCGGCAATGCTGTCCGCTCCAGTATCAGGCTGTTGATGCCGGCCGCCTTGTGTTCCACCTTATCCAGCAGACGTGGCGCATAGGCTTTCAGTTTGAAACCGTAGGAGGTCTTGACCAGCGCGATTTCCTTCCGGGGCACGACATTCTGTGTTGTGATGTACTTGCGGATGACGGCAAGCACTTTGGCAGTCGTCAGCTTCTTGCGTTCCCACTCCTTGACCTGCTCGTTGGTGGCATTTTCGGGTGGCTTCTGGTTACGGAATTTCGTGACAAGAGCCGTCGCCTTGTCGATATGCCTGTTCAGACTTGCGTGGGCTTTCAACTCGTACATATACTTGGAGAGCTTGTACTCGAACTGCTCCAGCTCTTCCTTGTCTATCCGGTTGGTTTCACGCATCAGGTCAAAACGCAAACGATGCTTCATATCACGGGCTTGCATGACGCGCTCTTTCAGTTCCTCCATCGTGACAAACTCGTCGGCATTGTAGGGCTGCATCCCTATATGCCGGGAATGCCGCAGGAATACCATGACCTTCGTGTTGAAGTTATCCACGCCGACCGATGTGAAAGCATGGGGTGCGAGCCCGCATTGCCCGACAAAGGAAAACTTATCGTTGATGCCCGTTATCCTGCGTTTCTCCCAGAACTCGCTCTGCATGAACGAAGACGGGACGACAATCATCAGGATGCCCGCCGGATTGAGCAGGTCATAGGCCTTATCCATGTAATACTCCTGTGACAGCCGGAAGTCGAACTTCAGGTTGAACGGCGGGTTGCCGATGATGATGTCGAAACGTTGCTCCGGACGGTATTGCTGTATGTCGCACTTCTCGATATGTGCGTCCGGATAGAGATACCGTGCAACGGCGACAGCCTTGCCATCGATATCGAAACCGTAGGTGTTGTGCCGGTTGGGCAGGTGGTTGAAGAAGTTGCCCATGCCGCAGCACATATCAAGAACCATTTCCGAGGAAGTTGGCGACAATACATCGACCATCTCCCGGCATATCTCGTGAGGGGTGAAGAACTGTCCCAGCTCGAACTCTTTCTTGGCCCGGGCATACTCGTGATAGCTGGCAAAGTCTGATTGCCTGAGGTTATGCAGCCCGCCGACGCCGGTATAGCAGTTGTAGATGCTCTCCGCGGGAATCAGGTCCTTGCCGGAGTTTATGGCAAACAGGATCTTCTCGTTGACTTCAGCCCGCTTGTCTTGCGGTATCTGTTGGGGAATGATTGCATACATATCTTTGATGATTGTTGGTAAGACGAAAAACACCCCGCAAGGACTTCCTTACGGGGTGGCTGTGGCTGGTCTCTCATGGTCAGTTCTCGTTTCTCAGTTTGATTTCGCCCAATCGAAGACGGTCGAAACAGTTACGGGCAGCTATGCTGTCCTTGAATTTGACGTCTATACGACCGTTCTTGTAGAACTTAATCTGCTCGGCATTGGTGGTCGTGAGGTCGTACCATCCAGTTATATCGACATTTCTGTCACATAAGCCGACAATCATTCCGATACCTCCACATAAGACGTCATCCGTACCGAAAGCAATGCCCTCGCAGAAGGTATCCACCTTTTGTTTTGTACCATATTCAAACTCGTACTCTTGGTGATATTCAAGATGAATATTATCCCAGCGAACGATGTCAGGGAATATGATTTTGTCTTTCTTCAGTTCGGGCTTGACCTTGCTCCAACAGGAAGGCGTGACCGTTTGCAAAAAACGTTTGAGCAGTTCCTCTTCCGCAGTTTCACGGAAACTTTTGCCGCCAAGATGTTCTATGACCATATCCACATAGGTTTCATAGACGGGACGGAATCCCATGTGCAGTGTCTTCTCGTCAATCTTCGGAACAGGTACGGACACGTTATAGGTCTTGTTAAAATAGGAAATGATACGGTTGGCGAAATTTGCATTTGCATTGCAGTTCTTATCCACCAGATCGTTGATGATGTCGAACGGTTTGAACTCGTTGTGGGAATAGCTTTCGTCATCGTAGTGATTATACGCATGATAGTTTTTGTACGTGGTTTTGCCGTTCTCCTCGTATTTGAACTTGAATTTTTCTTTGTACTGTTCCGCGTCCTCTTTGAAGAGGGCATACCATCGGTCGATCTGGTCGAGCGTCTCGTAGAGCAAATCCTGCTGGCTCTGACAATAGATACGGTCATGTTCCGTAATCTTGTCCTCGTTTCTTACTTGTACACTTAAGATGCCGGAAAGCAGGTCGGGAGTGTTTCCTCTTTTTGCAATGTTGTCGGTCTGCATAATCTTATTTTTTTTAGTTAGTCCGGCTTATGGGGCCGGAGTTCCCATAGTCGCAGGCTTAAAAGGTCGTGTTCAGGACATGCAAGGTTTTCGAGGGAAAATACCGCAAGCCCTCCGGGCGAGGATGATTTTCCCCGAAACCCGAAGGGCTTGACCTTGCAATGTCCGACAAGAACACGGGCTACCTTTGCCTGTGGCTATGGAAACTACGGTCTCTCTATGACGAGTAGCTGCATTCTACTCCACAGAACATGAAATGATAAGATTTTAGATGGATTTCCGACTGAAACAGACTGTTTTTTCCGGAATAAATGTTACCTTTGTACCCAGTAAGAGAGTTATTTGAAAGCGTGAGAAACATGGTGTTCCACAGAGGCTTACTAATTTCTTATCCGTTGCCCACACCTCACGCGAATTCTTGTTAATCTATTTACAGTCAAATAAATAGCGTCAGACTGTATCAAATATACGAATAAAAATCAATATATGAAATTATAGTACGTATTTTCGTAGTAGAATTACGTAATTTGAATACAAAACACAACTTCAAATATTTTTATAACAATATAATAACGCAAATAAAATGGAGATTGTATTATTCCTTCATGAAATTTTTCTCTTCATACTATTTTTTATGATTGAGAAATTTCATATCTTTGAAACCTAAAGTAAACGTTCTTTCATTTATGCAAAATCTGGCAACTTGAAGAAGTCTACTCGTTTCTAAATCGTTACCTGTCTAAAAAATAGAACTTGCAAGTTTCTTATTTTCAATGAATAAGAAAAGATGTAATGCCTAAAACAGTGAAAGCTGATGTGCTTATTGATTCCAGCCTGTTTAATCCATTTCTTTAGTGGGTGTTGTGTCATGCTCCGTTGCAATCCTTTGAATACTTTTCCTGTGCCGGGTGTTCCACACAATTCGTATGCCTCGTTGCTGATAGGGAGTGTTGCTTCCATTTGCGTCTTTTGTGTACGGATGCGCAGGCAATAGCCTTGGTCGGGTGCAATTTCGAAATCCTCCCATTGCAGTTTCAGAATGTCACTGATGCGCAAACCAGTCAGGCAGGCGAAAAGAGAAGCCGCTTTGAGTACGGGAATGTAGCAGGGAGTGGCTGCAAGCAACTTGACTTCATCCAGTGTCAGATATTCCTTTTTCACATCCTCCGGCTCAATCTTATCCAAGAAATCGTTGATGTTCTCACGAATCCATTTGTCACGGTAAGCAATTTTCAGCAATCCTCGGAATGTGGAGTAGTAGCCGGAAGCTGAATTGAGCGAAATGGGACGGTCAGAGTGTTTGAGTTGCTTGGCGTTCAACAGGTATTCGCGGAAACGCTTGCACAAATCCACGTTCACTTCACCGAAGGTACATTTGCCCTTGACGAAGTTATAGAAATGCTGATACACGAAAGTCCACTTCTCATCTTTGGTGCGGCACATCTTTTTGAAGTAGGCAAGAAAATCGGCTTTCTGCTTGGTCTTGTCCAAGAAGCCAAACTCTTCGTTGATGAGAGATTGCACACGGATACAGCGGATAGCTTCCGCCTTGTTCAGCATCTCATTGTTGAATGTCCGTTCCATTTCGTTTTTTGGATGGGCATATAGGTAGATGCCAAGGTATTCCCTGCGGCTCATCTGCATTGTTTCGGGGTTACGTACTGCCGGATAATAATCCAGATACAAAGAAATACGGTCATTGCGAATCGCTCTTTGGCGAACAGTCACTTTTGTACAGGTGTGATTCATAACTGATGATATTTAGAGTTTTACATTTGTTTTGGGCACAAAGAAATCGGGTGATATAATGGCGAACAACATCACCGGACGATAACCGGAAAATCGTCATTCAATCTTTGGAGGGGCAAGAAGTTTGTCCAATTCAGTCCTGCTTATGAAGGTGTATTTGCCCTTCTTTATCTTGGATATATGGTGCCACTTCACGTAGTGGTATAGCTGGTCTCGCGTGAGGTTGAACTTCTCCATTGCTTCTGCCACGGTATAATACATCGTTTCTTCCGGCTTGGCGATTCCTTTTGCTATGTCAACGTGCTTTTTCGAGTAATACACCATAATGCCCTCTTTCTTCTTTGGAATGGCATTCTTGTGGGCAAAGGTGTAGATGGCGGACAGGGTCATACCGAACTTTTCCTGCATTTCTTGCGTGCTGTACCATTCGGTGATGTCTGGGTCAGGGGCTTTCTTGGCAAAATAAGCGTCTATGTGTTTCTTGCTCCAATAGGTCTTACCACGATTGAAGGTGCGTGGAATGTTATGCTTCTTGGCAATGGCGAATATCCACGATTCATTAACATGGTATTTTCCCTTGACTTCGGAGGTGGTGTAGAAGTCGGTGATAGGAGCTTTTTCTTTTGTCGGAGTATGGAACTCTATAGGAGTATTGAACAATTTATCAATATCCTCTTTCTTTAAAAAGTATTTAAAACCTAATCGAATGACCTTCAATTCACCTCTTTTAATGTAACCATAAATAGTTGGTCGAGTTACTCCAAGATAAATAGCAGTCTCAGTGATTGTAAGAAAAGGTTTATCTTTTATTATGGTAATAGGCTTTTCTTCAATCTTCTTTTCAATGCTTTGATTGTTTGTCTTAATCGCCTCATCACGCTTTCTCTTTTTATAGAGTGCGTTGGCGCATTGTTTAGAACAACACGCTGTAGTTGTCTTTTGGGCGATAAACTCTTTACCGCACCAAGCACAAATTCTTTTAATTTTCAAATTACTGCTCATTTTATTTCGTCTTTATTTCTCCATTATTTCTGTCAAATCCCGTAAAACCACGTAAAATGGCGTAAAGTTTCTCTACTACCTTTCTTGAGGTTTTTATAGGTCTTGCGTCCGAGTTACAAATACGGTACAAAAATGAGCTGAAAAAGACCTTCCAACGATGAATATCGCCGAATGGGCAAAAAAATAAAAGGCGCTCAAAATGAACGCCTTACTAATCAATGATGATTGATGTTAATCGTTTGTAAGTATATATTATTTACCGATGCAAAACTTCCTGAATATATTCCCCAACACTTCATCATTCGTTACTTCTCCCAAGATATCATTAAGATAGAAGATACATTCGCGAATATCCTGGGATAAGAAATCACCTGATAAACGAGCAGATAAACCATCTTGAACACGACGGATGGCATCGAGAGCATGGGAGAGGGCCTCGAAGTGTCGGATGTTGGTGACGATGACGTCGCTCTGTGAAATTTCTGGGAGAGAAGCGTCCTTTACCAAGAGGGATTGTAGTGCATCGGTGTTTTCGTGCTGCTTGGCTGAAATGAATAGAGTGTCTCCTTCATCAAGAGGCAGATAGGAAAGGGCCGTTTGTGCTTCTGGTGAAAGAAGGTCGGACTTGTTGAAGAGACGGATGAGCTTCTTGCCTTTGCAATGGGGAAGAATCTTCTGAGCCAATGAGGCATATTGCGTCTGGGCGGTGGTACTGTCTATAACCCATAGGACGATGCTGGCTTGCTCTAACTTTTGGAATGTACGTTCGATGCCGAGACTTTCAATTCTGTCACTTGTCTCACGGATGCCGGCAGTATCAATAAAGCGGAAGGTAATACCGCGTAAGTTAATCGTGTCCTCAATGACATCACGGGTCGTCCCGTGAATATCACTGACGATAGCACGCTCTTCATTCACCAGCAGATTGAGAAGGGTCGATTTGCCGGCATTCGTTTCACCGATAATTGCTACGGGGATGCCGTTCTTTACTGCATTTCCCACGCTGAAGGAATGTACCAGGTGGGCAATGATGCTTTCTATCTGCGTTGCCAGCGTACATAATTGGCTGCGGTCAGCAAATTCTACATCCTCCTCGCTGAAGTCTAACTCCAGTTCGATGAGGGAAGTGAAGTCCAACAGACGAGTCCTTAGAGCGCGAAGCTCATTGCTGAAGCCTCCACGCATCTGGTTCATCGCCAGACGGTGGGTTGCTGCGTTCGAGGAGGCTATCAGGTCGGCTACTGCCTCAGCCTGGCTAAGGTCCATTTTGCCATTCAGGAAGGCACGTTGGGTATATTCTCCGGGGTTGGCACTGCGACATCCGTTGGCAATGAGCAGTTGCATGACTTGCTGGAGGATGTACGATGAGCCATGGCACATGATTTCCGTAGCATCTTCGCCGGTGTAGGAGTGAGGACCGCGAAACAGACTTACCAGGACCTCATCAATCAGTTCACCGGTATCTGCGCATATTTGTCCGTAAGCCAGTGTGTGCGACTTGCGTTCTGACAGGGCTGCACCTGTTGCCGGCGTGAATATGCGCTCCGTGATTTCAATGGCGCGACTGCCGGAGACGCGGATGACACCTATGGCACCTCCTTGTGCCGTGGCAATGGCACAGATAGTATCTTCGTTGATAAGTTGCATAAGCTTTTTAGAGAGGGTTAACGTCCTATACAAGTGTACTCAAAGCCGAAATTCTTGATTTCGTTGGCATCATAGATGTTACGTCCGTCAATGATAAACGGACGGTTCATCAGCTTGCGCACGACATTCCAGCTGGGCAGACGGAATTGCTTCCATTCGGTGATGACCAGCAGCGCATCGGCATTCAAGGTGGCGTCGTACATGTCTGCGGCATATTCCACACGGTCACCGATACGCCGACGGCATTCATCCATGGCGACAGGGTCAAATACACGCACCTTGCAGCCGGCGTCCAATAGGAGTTTGATGGTGACCAGTGAGGTGGCTTCACGCATGTCGTCAGTCTCAGCTTTAAAAGCCAATCCCCAAATGGCAACCGTCTTGTCGTTGAGCACACCGCCATAGTGGGCACTGAGCTTACGGAAAAGGATGGACTTCTGTCGCTCATTGACTTCCTCTACGGCTTTGAGTACCCGCATGTCATATCCATTCTGTTCAGCGGTTTTGATGAGAGCCTTTACATCTTTGGGGAAACAGCTTCCGCCATACCCACAACCGGCATAAAGGAATTTGCTGCCAATGCGGGTATCTGCCCCGATACCCTTGCGTACCATGTTGACATCAGCTCCTACCAGTTCACAGAGGTTGGCAATGTCATTCATGAAGCTGATGCGGGTAGCCAGCATCGAATTGGCTGCATATTTGATCATTTCGGCGGACGGAATGTCGGTGAAGATAACCCGGAAGTTGTTCAGGAGGAAAGGACGATAGAGTCGGGTCATCAACTCCTTGGCCTTATCTGATTCTACACCGACGACTACGCGGTCAGGGCTCATGAAGTCCTTGATGGCAGCTCCTTCCTTGAGGAACTCCGGGTTGGATGCCACGTCGAAGGGGATATTAACTCCACGTTTGGCTTGCTCTTCCAGGATGACGGCTTTTACCTTGCGGGCGGTCCCGACGGGGACGGTTGATTTCGTGACCAGCAATACATAGTGTTGCATCTCACGTCCCACAGTGCGTGCCACTTCCAGTACGTAGCTTAGGTCGGCGCTTCCGTCTTCGTCAGGGGGAGTACCTACTGCACTGAAGACAATCTCCACGTCATTGAGGCAACTCGTCAGGTCAGTTGTAAAATGCAGGCGTCCCTCACGTTGATTGCGGAGCACCATTTCGTCCAGTCCAGGCTCATAGATAGGCACTTGACCCTGTTGCAGGTTATATATCTTTTGTTGGTCTACGTCGACACACGTTACATTGACTCCCATTTCGGCAAAGCATGTTCCGCTAACGAGTCCTACGTAGCCGGTTCCTACGATTGCGATGTTCATATCTTTTGGTTCTAGTTGCTGATTGGTGAGCAAAGGTACAAACTTCGCACCATATACAGTGGTATGGAGTTGAAATTCTTCATCTACTCCCACTCAACGCAGCAGAATCACTTCATGATCCTCCCACCCGGGAAGAACACTTCGCCATCTCCGCTGACGTCGAAAAGGCCTACGCCGTATTTGTCGGCAAGAGCCTTGGCGCATTCGAAGGCTTCGCCGGCAACGGACCATCCGAAAGCCACATAGATGACGTGATGTCCGATGGCATAATCCGCCAGGTGCTTGTCACCCGGGTCAATGTCGGGGAGGAGGGGGAGGTTCATGTTCGGGAAGGTCTGGACCATTTCACCATACCAGCCCTGCAGACTGTCCGAAGCCAGAGAGGGATTGTTGTAGTCATGTTCACCATTCCATTCGGTCTGTTCGTCGTACCAACGTAAAAAGTCCTTGTATTTCTTAGGTGCTTTGTCGCTTTCAAAAGCCATCAGGTCGTAACTCATAATCTTCAAATATTTTTTGTGGTTAAAGAACTAGGTTGCCGGTTTCATTACCGTGAAAAACTCATGCCCGGAAGTTTGGAGACTGCTAGGGCAGGGGACTGGATGTCGGTACTTTCATGGTCATGCTTCGATTGGTTCAGGTGTTTACTATTATTATTGCTGACGGAAGCTTTCATACGGACAGGATTCCGATAAATATACCTCTTGGTCTGTCAAACGGATTTGATAACCGTTGGCTTGTCGTCGGCAACTTGTTCGTCAAAGGTAAGATAAACTGTTGAAAATACAAATATTTGTCCCTGATATTTTTGGTTGGAGAGTGAATCCGGTTGGACGTCCTGCGGATGACAAAAAGAAATTGATAAGGCGGATGGGCTATACAAGTTTGTCCAAATCTTCTTTTTCTGCTAACTCATGCTTTTTGAAAATCCGATAATCTGGAGATGAAACGTGAATAATTGCAAACGAAACGTCCGAAAAAAGTCTTTGATTTTAGAAAACTATACATTCTGTTCTCGAAAAACAGACAAAACGTGCCCGGAACAATATTGTTTCGCGAGCCAAACAATA
>ERZ824978.1886-NODE-1886-length-20191-cov-107.533472_pt1 | contig 20191 bp, 17 predicted proteins | sample MGYA00519860_ERZ824978 | MGnify/ENA primary metagenome ERZ824978 (study PRJEB31778, sample SAMEA3449184) | human gut metagenome | biome: human gut; feature: human-associated habitat; material: faeces | place: United Kingdom | collected 2010/2012 ... | reverse complement strand
GCTAAGGTACGATAGTTTTTTCAACTTCTCAAACACAGGGTTTTGCACATGAGCCGGAATATGACCGCGAAAGGTCACTGAGCTTGTCGAAGTGTACCGTTCGGTCGAGAGCTTGTTGAACCGACAGGACCGTTCAGACCGCGGAACAATCGGTCACTGAGCCCGCCGAAGTGACGTAAGACAATATTGATAACACGATTCCATAACAGGAACCAATAATGATTTATAAAAACCAAAACACAATGAGAAAAGGTATTCTGCTGATTTTCACGATGCTGGCGACCTTGATCGGTTGCGGCCAGTACGACGACTCGGAACTGAAGTCCGACATCAACGACCTGAAGTCCCGAATGGCGGCTTTGGAGAAGCAATGCAAGAACATGAACGAGAACCTGACGTCGCTCCAGGCGATTGTGGACGCTATCCAGAAACAGGACGGCATCGTCAGCGTCACTGACCTGCCGGACGGTCAGGGCTATTCCGTCAAGTTCGTCTCCGGCAAGGTGATCTATCTGTACAACGGCAAGAACGGCACTGACGGGGTGACCCCGAAGATAAGTGTCCGTAAAGACTCTGACGGAATCTATTACTGGACCGTTGACGGCGATTGGCTTATTGTCGATGGCAAGAAAGTCCGGGCCGTCGGCCTTGACGGAAAAGATGGACAGAGCGGCAATGACGGGAAGGATGCCGTCACACCTCAACTGAAGATAGTGGACGGCTTCTGGTACATCTCCTACGACAACGGAAAGTCCTGGGCAAAGTTAGGCAAGGCGATGGGTGAGAATGGAAAAGATGGCCAAGACGGCAAGGACGGCGACGGTTTCTTCAAGAGTGTAACCATCGAAGACGGGTATGCGGTATTTGTGATGAACGACTCCGAGCTAACCACCTTGTGAATACCTATTGCCGGAGTTTCTGCTGTGTCAAGCATAAAGTATGTGCCGGAGAGTATTGACGGTGTTGTTAAGGTGAGATATTCAAAGATTGGCGGTAAGAATGTGCCGGTGGATATAGTGATTATGTTTGAGGTCATGCCGCAAGGTGCGGTTGACTACATCGTGAAGAACTGGAAAGAGGTTCTGACCGCCAAGGCCATTTATGCTTCATCGACCAAGGCTGGGATTGGTGACTTTGTCACAATGAACATAAGAGATGTTGTCGGTGGCGAGGATAACATAGTTGTCGTTACCATTGACGCCAAGTCACTTGATGACTTGTTCTTTTCGACAGATATACCTGTGGCGGCCAATCTGCGTCTTTCTGTGAAGATGAATGGAAGTGAGTCGATATCTTCCGACTATCTACCGTTGTCTCCGTTTCTGTCATCTGACCAAATCATTGAATATACGACGGTGACAGGAGAACGTATGGATTACAAAAACTTTTTTAGGATACAAAGGAATGGTTCGGAGATATCATTGACAGACAGTCATGTCAACGATACTTGGCGAATATTAATTGAGAGTCTTCCATTTGAAGATAATCTTTTCAGTTGTGATTTTAATAATTATTATCCTAAAAACGATAATGACAAATTGAAATCTTTGAGTTTTGTGACACCTATAGAACTTGAATTTTTATCCTTTAATGGATGTCGCACTTTGGTAAAAGCAGATCTTTTGAATGTCAATACGAAGAATGTCACGGACATGAGCGATATGTTCATTGGCTGCAATGGCCTTACTAGCCTGGATTTATCTTCGTTTGACACGAAGAATGTAACGAACATGCGGTACATGTTCTCTAGTTGTAGCAGTCTTGTCAGTCTTGACCTATCGGGATTTGACACGAGGAATGTCACGGATATGAGCGGTATGTTCGGTGGCTGCAATGGCCTTACTAGCCTGGATTTGTCCGGATTTGACACGAGGAATGTCACGAGTATGTTCCAAATGTTCGCTGGTTGTAGCAGTCTTGTCAGTCTTGACCTATCGGGATTTGACACGAAGAATGTCATTAGTATGATTCATATGTTCGCAGATTGCAGTGCTCTAGCCAGCTTAGACTTGTCCGGATTTGACACGAGGAATGTCACGAGTATGTACCAAATGTTCTGTGACTGCAGAGGCCTTACAAGCTTAGACTTGTCCGGATTTGACACGAAGAATGTCACGGATATGTATGGTATGTTCGTTGGTTGTAGCAGTCTTGTCAGTCTTGACCTATCGGGATTTGACACGAAGAATGTCACGGGTATGGTTGGTATGTTCGCTGGTTGCAAATCTCTCATTAGTTTGAACTTGTCCGGATTTGATACAAGAGAAGTCATGTATATGGATGATATATTTGATCAGTGCGATAATCTTAAAGAGATAATCATGCGTGGCTGTGACGAGAATACAATTAATAGGATCAACAGGGAGAGGCCTCCGTGGGCGGTGATCATCACCGACTGATCTGGCGAAAGAAGAATCGGATATGATATTAACGTATTACAAACAAATAGTTTAACTCAAAATTTACAATTATGGTTACATGTGAAAAAATCGCGGGTGTCGGCAGCAAGTGCAAAGGGCTGGATTGCCCGACGACACCTTGCACCGGGCTGAGTTGTAAGAATCTTACCAAGGTCAATCAGACCTGTCAGGGCGTGACAAGCACCGGTGTCAAGTGTCTTAATGGGACGGGGATCATTGTGCCGGATGCTCTTGATATCTTTATCAAGATGTTGCATTCCTGTGGAACTTCGTTGGACAGGTATATGTTAGAGAACTCTCTGTTCATATGTCCAGACAAAGTAAAGGAACAGATGGGTGATCTTGTGAATCTGTTGGGCAATCTGAAGCAGCCGAACAACTATATAAAGAGAGGCAATTCGAAGCTGCCTGTGCGCTATTCAGCAACGCTTATGAAGTCCAAGGGTATATTTGTTGATTACTATGACGTTCACGGCAAATCTCTGGTTGTTCACGATTGCAGGCAGGGAAATGATGAGACTTCGAAGAAGAATGTGTCCACCAAGATTACTGACAAGAGTTCAGGTGTTGCAGTCGTTTATAATTATAAGGGTGTTCCAATAGTTATCGATCCGAACAATAATAATTTTGTCCACTCGGCAATCGCTAAATATACGGGTGTCAAAATTGGTCGTGGCGAGTCCAACACCATCCGGAACTACATAGTTTCCCACATTTGGGCCAGAACTTATGATCCATTCTACTTCTCAAGTTTGTGGAACGTCGCTATAATTCCTGCTCACTGCAATGATATTATGGACAAGGGCATGAACACACATCCCATTATTCCAGTCATTAAGGAATTATACAAGGCAATCTGCTACAAGTTGTATGGTCCGAACAACTATCTCACTGACATCGAGAATATTCTCAAACAGAGCAATCCTGAGATTCGTATTCCTCGCGTCGCCGTACCTTCTCCGGCCGATCTCCAAAAGGCCCAGACCTGCATCGACAACGGCCTGATATTCATTTAACCATAATTGATGAATATGTTGAAAGCGCCTGGCGAGGAAAACAATCCCGCCAGGCGCTTTGTCGATGAAAGTGCGGAGCCGCCGACCCGCCCAAGGACAATGATATTCCGGAACCCCGTCTCAGATTAACCGGGAGGCCCCGCACTTTCGCATAATGAATAGTCTTATCGCCTGTTTTTTCTTGTATAGTTTCAGGGGCAGCCTGTTCCGCCGCAATATCTTCTTTCTTGTGTCATCATCAAGATTTTCCATCATCAGGTCCGACAGCACACCGCCGAACATCAACCCGTTGATGTATGCGGCCTCATACCAGAAATGGGCTTTCCGATAATTTTTCCTGCAACCCCTTCCGTGTGCGTATCTGAATCCCAAGTCGCACATCTTGTCGGCCTTGTCTGGGTCTCCGCTTCTGGCCTCATTGCGGCATTCATAAAATTTCGCCCTTGATTCGGGCAGCAACATCGGTTCCAGGAAATAGGCTATTTCCCGTATGTACTTGTTGCCACTTCTGCCGATGGTCCTGATGACAAGATATTTGAATTCCATCCTGATTATGTCCACAACAGTGTCGATGCACCAAAGGAATCCGAACGCCGCCCATATCGCCGCCGCAAGAATGACCCACCTGAACCAGGAGTCAAACATCGCCGCCCTTACCTCGAACGGTTTGATGGAGACAAGCCCCACCGTCACCAGCAACGGACTGAAACCGATGACACTTTTTAGAAAAAGTTCTTTGTATTCATCCGTAACGCTCTGTTTTCTCGTCTGCAAAGTTAGTCCTTGCTGTAAGACAAAACTTGACACACAGAAAAAATATCTGTCTGTCATACTTTGTCAGATATTATGACTTAACTTTGCCGGAGAAAAAAATCAAGACATTATGTTGGCTGAAAAGATAAAAGACCGGATCAGGCTTCTGGAGATCGTCGATTCGTTCGGCGAGACCGGGGCAAGTTTCGAGCGGATCGGAAAGGAATGGTGGCGAAGCACGAAAGGCGGGGATCTCGACCTGCGGACGTTCCACAGGTACAGGCGGGACATAGAGGATATCTTCGGTGTCATAATAGAATGCAGGAGAGCCGGCAGCTCATCGACATATTACATCTCGAATAAAGGCGCGTGTCCTGACGACCGGCTCCGCCTGACCTGCATCAACGCCTTCCTGATGGGGAATATGCTGACGGACGACCGCTTCCCGAAGGACCGTGTGTTCATCAGCGCCAGCTACAACAATGAATATGCGAGGGTGGTCGCGAGGGCCATATCCCTGAGCAGAGTCATATTCGTGAAACACAAACACCTTTACCAGAAGTATGCCGCCGTCAAAGATGAGAATATGCTGTTCCCGGTGGAGATCAGGCCAGAGGTCCTTGAGTTCGAGTTCATCCCGTACGCCCTGTCCTACAATTCCTGCTGGTATATGTTCGGCAAGAGGCCGGGTGAGGACGAGCTCCTTGTATATTCATTGCAGAACTCGGCTGAGATCCGCGTGCTGGACGAGATCGCCGATCCGCCGGAGGATTTCCGTCTTGGTGAGATCACGTCCGACTTTCGGAAGCATTTCCACATGAGCGACGACCTGAACGACCGTGATGACCGGCTCCAGTACCTGCTGGCCAGCAACCAGTCGATGTACAAGATATTCTGACTTGTCCCGCCGCGCCGTTCCTTCCTTCGCGCCGCCTTAATATTTGAACGGCGCGAAACGGCAGTCCCCGTCAACGGCGTTCCGGCATAAAATCTTAAAATGACACAGGCCGCATATGGCTTGTGTCATTTATTTTCAAATCTTGTGCAGTCACAAGTTCATTTCAATATGAATATCACGCTTCTCCATAAGAAACGTTGTTTTTATAGTACAATAATTGCGTATTTACGCATTTTTGTGTTTGTAAAACTACGCTATTTCAGCCGACTGAAAAAAGATTCGGATAAATTGCTTTTTGTTGGAAGTGTGGCTCGAAATAGTTGAAATATTATCTATATTATGTATCATAAGGGGTAAAATTGCGTAAATACGCATTTATGACCAATGCGATGGAGAATCTCTTTTCACGTAATCAAGTTATACAATCAGCAAAAAATACACGTAATCAAGATGTCGTCTGCCATCTTTTTACACGAAATCAAGGCAAGGTACAAATGAGAAATAATAAATGCAACTCCGAAATTGTACAATATAAACTTAGATCCTTCATTACAAAATGTTCAAATCTGCCCTGCAAAATATTCAAATCTCTGAAAGATGAATTATGCTATCTTGTTGAAATACAGTATTATGGACGAGTTGTTTTTACTTTGACGTACTCTGAATATTTTGGAAGTCTTTCAGCTAACTGAGTGGCGACTGCTTTTGCGGTTTGGCAATCAAGTGTCTTGGAAGTCTCGGAAGATATCACGAAAATTTGTTTGACCAGTCAGAACTTGTTATATTTGCATCATAAAGGATAAAATTGCGTAAATACGCATTTATGACCGATACGATATGGAGATAAAAAGAGACAGGTACATTTCGTTGCTGGAGAGCAAGAGAGGAAATGGAAAGATTAAAATAATCACGGGCATCAGGCGCTGTGGCAAATCTTATTTGATGAATGTGTTGTTCCGAAAACATCTTGCATCTATTGGAGTCAAAGACGAGCATGTAATATTCATTGCGCTGGATGACGACATCAACGCGATGTTAAGGAATCCTTTGGAATTAGGAAAGTATGTAAGAAACCTGACTAAGGATGATGGCGTACAATACTATGTTCTGTTAGATGAGATTCAAAAAGTCGCTACAATACATAATCCTTATCTTCCAGACACTGAAGATGCCACTATAAGTTTCGTCGATGTATTGATCGGACTTAACAAACAGCCAAACATTGACATATATGTGAGCGGGAGTAATTCAAAAATGCTCTCATCGGACATTGTTACAGAGTTCAGAGATAGGGGCGATGAAATTCGGGTCCACCCGTTGTTGTTCCGTGAATTTTACGATGCGTTCCCTTCCGACAAGAGATATGCCTGGAGAGAGTATGCCGCTTATGGAGGAATGCCGTATGTCATGCATCTTCAATCTCACGAGGATAAGGCCAAATATTTGAAGGACTTGTTCGAACTGACATATCTTAAGGATGTGGTTGAAAGGAACAAGATAAAGGGGCAGATGAGCATTCTCGAGGACCTTTTGGATGTTGTGGCTTCGGCTATAGGGTCGTTGACAAACTCGACAAGGCTATCGAACACATTTCAAAGTGACAAGCATATTAAAATCAAGAGCGACACAATATCTTCTTACCTTAACTATTTCATTGATGCGTTTATACTGGAAAAAGCCAAAAGGTATGATATCAAAGGTCGCGCTTACATAGGCACGCCACTAAAATATTATTTTTCGGATGTCGGATTGAGAAACGCGAGATTAAACTTCAGGCAGCAGGAAGAAACTCATATTATGGAAAATATTCTGTACAATGAATTGTCTTCAAGAGGTTTCTCTGTTGATGTTGGTGTTGTCGAATATAACTGGAAAGATGATGCGGAAAGAAGCAGACGTTCTCAGTTGGAGGTGGATTTTGTGCTCAATAAAGCCGATAAGCGGTATTATATCCAGTCGGCGTTTACAGTTGCCACCCAAGAAAAAAAAGATCAGGAACTGAATTCTCTGTTGAGGATTGATGACTCTTTTCAAAAGTTGGTTGTTGTCAAGGATGACATTCTTCCTTGGACTGATGAGCACGGTATATCGTACATTAATGTGCAGGACTTTCTTCTTGACGCGATAGACAGATTATAGACACGAGTAATCCTCATTTTATGTGATTTTACGATGAAATAACTTGACTTAAATCTTCGTCAATATCTTATATATTGCGTGTATTAAGCGTTATTCCATCTTTAACGAGGAGGAGTATTAGTAGGTAATTGCTTAACAATCAAATAGTTAAGGCGGAACATTATTACAATGGGCCGCCTTTTCTTGTTTTTCAAAAGACTTGTCCGCTCCTTTATTTCTGATTTGATATTCTTTCCAACCGTGATGTGATGCCTTGCTTATAAGCTTCCTTGCACTCGTCATCCAGAAACGACATGTCAATCATGCTGTGGAATTTCGGTAGGAGTTTTCTGTACTTTTCTAGCATATTGTCAAATACCTTGGGCGCAATACCTGAAAGTGTCATGGCGCTGACGAAATCGCTTTTCGTTATCCGCTTCTTCCGTCCATTGAGTGTGAGCGCCATTTCTTCGGTGTCTTTCGGATTTGCCATTGAGACATTTAGAAGATCGTATGCCGGGGTAAGTAACCACTTGCCTTTTGGTGCATACAGAGAGGAGTTCTTCAGATGCATATCATTGTTTCCTACCAGCCAACTGAAGAATACTTGTTCATAGAAATCGGTCAGATCCAAAAGTGGCACATATGAATATTGGGCGATTACCTTGGCAATCTGTTCATACGAACTCTTGTACTTGTATTCCGTCTGTCTCTCTGTAAGCTGGCACATGTCCTCCATCGGAATCTTACTTCCGTCTGATGTCCGGTCTATCCTTTTGGTCAGGTAGCCCAATGTACCATCTTGAAGTCGTATTAGAGTGTGGGGCACAACCTTAATCTTTGCGATTTCGGCCAAATGCATTGTCAAGTCTTCATTTTCGGGAAGATTCTCGTATGTCTGGGTCTGTGGCTTGAAGATATAATCGCCCCAAAGTCCTGCTATGGTGAGTCTTCTTGACCCTTCATGCCTGTCGAGATGGAGAGACAGTTTCGCCTGAACTCCGGTCAATGTTGTCTGTGACTTTATCACCTGGGCGGCCAGAGTGTCCAAATCATGGAGTGAATAGGGCAATTCCGGAGCATTCTGCATCCCGAAGAATTTCTTGGCACAGCCTTTATGGAAATCCACTTCTCCGTCCGTAAGTTCCTTATAGCAATATAGACATTTACTCATCGCTTTTCTCATTTACAGGTACGACACTTACCGCTCCGATGCAGTCTTTGCAACAGAGCAGGAGCAGGGACATCCTGTCCAATGAACTGATGTCCGAGTTTCTTAAGGCCACATCAAGCAGCCATCCTTCAGGAATGAGACCATCGAAGAACGGAAACAGAATTTTGGATTGATAAGGCTTCTCAGAGAGTGGCAGTGTAAGACTCACTGGATCTGAGCCCTTATTGTCTAAATATTCCTTATTGTAGCGGAATTCATAACCGGATTCTGTTTCAGTAAGAATACCGGCAAGGTGGTCCTTAAAGTAAATTTCAGCGTTTCTCATTCAATTCATCTGTTCTTACCGGTGCGAGCTCGTAGCCGAACATTGCAAGCACCTGATTAACCTTATCCATCCTGAGCGTCGGTTTTCCTTGCTCAAGTTGACGCACGAAATTAAGCCCGACACCGCATTTCAGGGCGAGGTCTTCCTGTGTCAATCCATACTCCTTGCGGAGGGATTTGAGTTTTGCAGACAATAGTGTCTTCATAATATAATTACATCCTATCGGATGCAAATATAGTAAACTTTATGAAATTATATCATATCGAATGTAAAATTTTCCTTCGATCTAAAATTACATCATTTCGGATATAGAAATGCGCAATTATAGGATGTCGGTCCTTTTACGGAACAGACCGGCTAGAAAACGCCGGAAATGTAGCTTAATTCACTATCAAAACTTGAATGACAAGCCTGCCGACACGTAGCCCGCGTCATGGCCGCCCTCCACCCAGAGTCCGGCCTTGTTGCAGAAGTACCAGCGGAGTCCGGCAGTGGCCAATATGCCCATCTTCGTGTCCATCTTGTTGAATGTGGAACTGGCCTCCTCTCCGCTTTCGTGGTCAGTGGTGTGTTCTCCGATCAGTCCTGCATCGACCATCGCCCTCGCGTAGAGTTCGAGACGGCTGCATAGCGTTATGTGGTAACTGAGACCTGCTGCAAAGTCAACTCTGTTGCAGAACGTGTCCTGCTGCTTGTCGCCATAGCCGTTGTCCAGCATCCAGTTGTAGCTGTAGCGGGAGTATTCGCCTCCTATTGACCAGCCCAGGCTTCCGAAACGTCCGAAATCAAGGAAGCAGATGTCCGAATATATCATTATCGGAGGGACAGCCATCTTGAATGAGGATTTGGAGCAGTCAGTGGCATGCTTCATCACTTTTGTCCACTCCGCGATCACAGGGGAGGCGCCGACCTGGATTGTCCTCGTGTATTTCGGGAACACTATCTCAGATTTGGTACGCTTCCAGTCCACGTTCTTATTGGCCTCGGAAGAGGCGATTCCTCCCTGGACACCGACCTGCCCGTCCTTGAGCTTCCCATCCACGCGGAGAGCAGTGCCTCCGTAAGAGGCTTCCCACGCATGGATGACATCCATGAACGTGCTGAATTCGCCCTCCCGTATCCTTGCGGCAAATTCCGGATAGTCATATATCTTTCCGAAATACTTGTTCAGCATTGCCCCGGACATCGACGGCTCAGCCTTGTCAAAGATGCTGTTGCGGGTATCAGACCCGACCATTATGGCCATGTCCCCGGCAATGCTCAGGTACCACGAGCGGACCGGTCTCACGACCGTGATGTTCCTTCCTGTCCTTTCGGCTTCGACAGTGAAAAGAGAGTACAGGTCAATGCCTTTGCCCCGGTATTCCTCACGCACCCATTCGACCTTTGCCGGGCCGCCCAATGCTCCGTACATCTTGACCAGTCTCTTCACATATTTGTCCGAACCGTCAAGAAGCAGGGAATCGACGTCTTCATTGACATATCTCATCCTCTTGCCGTCGGCGGTAAGGCTTATTTCAATGTTGTCGGGGCGGTTGACAAGAGCCGAACGGAGATAACCGTCAATGACTTTGTCCTCTCCCTTGTTGAGCCATACCCTGACATTGACAACCTCTTCCTTCTGACGTTTTGCCTTCTTGTCGGAGACGGTCTGAGCATGCGACGTGATACCTGCCGACAGGGCCAATGCCGTCAAAGCGCAGGTGATGATTCCCGTTTTCATGTCCTATTCGGTGTCAACGGAGAAACTTAAGCCGAAACTGCCGCCGCCATAGCTGCCGCTGAAGATGTAATTCTTCTTGTCCGCCGTCTTCCGGTAGATTTCGGAACCTTCGCTCTTGGTGAAGCCCGCAGGTATGAACTTGGCGTAATAGGTGGTCGATATGGACTTGTCGCACTTGTAGTCGAAGAAGGTCAATGTCTTCATGCTGCCGAGTTCTTTGTACTGGCAATTCTCGACTTCCCCGTCAAATACAGGAAAGCCGTCCAGGAATGGATACGTCTTGACAATAGTGGCCCATGTTACCTTTCCTGTAGGTGCAGGGCCGATTATGAGTTCGTCCCCGGCCCCTTCCTTGCCACAACCGAAAAACATCAATGTGGCACAGATGAATAAAAAAAACTTTTTCATATCGTTAGTGGTTTATATGACACAAATATACTGCCCCCCCTAAATTACAAGAAAAAAATTCACTTTTTTTTATTATCTGCCATAATCGGCCATTCGATATTAAAATCGGATGTGATGGACGAATTCCTTCTTTGACGGAACGAGCGGCTCGGACTTCAGGCCTATCTTCTTGAAGTCAATTTCTTTAAGGTCAATGCACTCATATTCATTGAAAGAAGTATTTCTGACAAACAAATTACTCAATTGCGACTGTCGCCTTCGTATAGACCCTTCCGCTACGGATGCTGAGTGGCCACGTGCCGGTCTCGTATGACATCGGGGCGCTTGTCAATGTTAATGTCAATGTCTTACCTTTGCTGGAGCAGGCCAGAGGTGTCTTGTCATTGATAATAACCTCAATGTCCTCCGAAGGCAACTTTACGCTGATTGAATTGGACTTATGGCTGACCAGATCGAAGGCTAGCGTTCCGAGGTCGCTGTCCATTTCCGGCATCTGCCCGCGTTCCAGAGGGCTGCCAAGCAGGAAATAGACATTGGCCCCGACATTCTTTCCATCTGTCTGAATCCATGAATCGACATATGCCCTGTAAACGAGCGCATCCTCACGGATTGCCTTTTTTCTCGAAGGGAATTCCTTGACGTTGTCAGAATCGCAGATGACGTAGCCGTGTCCTGGTATCACAGCGACTTCAGGCGCCATGTTAGTGAAATCAGGCAGACCTATGTCTCCTATTCCGCTCTTCTTCCCGCAGTCGAGAATCGGCAGATTATTGCTCTTGAAGTTTCCGGAAGATGTCATATAGACATTGGAATTGCCCAATGTGGTGCCTCCGTTGTCCTCATCCATCATCTTTATCATTGACGTTCCCTCTGGAAACCGTTCAGTCTTGTCTTCTTTCCCGCATGACGATATCGTCAGCGCGATGACGGAGCAGGCGATTGCCCCGAAAAATTTATGGTTCTTCATCATATCATTTTGTTAATGAGTGGCAAATGTATGATTTTTTCATTTACTGAGAATAACTATTTTCGTAATATATTAAATTTGCTCCGAAATTGCTGTCTGACATGATGCATGAAAATATGATACACGTAAAAAAGCTCTTGTTGGTTCCGGTGGTCTCGGGCCTCCTGGTCTCATTGATGTCATTTGCTCCGGCCCGACATCATCATCGTTCATCTGAAGTCCAGGACTCTTCTAAAGTGACGGTCCAGGATGACAGCATTCTTCCAGTTATAGCTTGGTTCAGCAAACGGGACACCATGACCTACTGGATACATGACAACCAATGGGAAGTCAACGGCACAGACACGGTGATGACACTCGGCGCCGCCGCCAAAGTGATGCTTACGGTTACGGATTCCACCAGGAAATGGTATGACATGGAATATACTTTCCTTGAATTTGTTTCCGACGACCAAATCAAATCGGAGGCCCAGAATCTTGTCGGACAGGCAACGGATATTCTCAATGATGCCACAGTAGGCACGACTATAAGATTCCGTACCGACCAGTGCGGCAAGATTGTCAAATACTACAATCTGAAGGATATTAGGAAACAGGCGAAAGAGGTCCTGACGAAGGCGATCAGTAAAATGCCATATGCGGATTCCCTGCGCGCTGTCGGGCTTGATCCGGATAAATTGATGTCAATGATAGATTCCGACAATCTGGTCGACGGATATACGGAAGAGATAGAACTGCTGTTCAATTATCATGGAGGCCAATACCAGATAGGCAAAACGGAAAGCCATGAAGATGCGACTGAAAACGAATACGCCTCTGATACCAAAACGGACATCTGGCTTAATCCGGACACGTATGAATACGGCATATCAGCTGATGTCTATTCGTATATTCCAAGAGAGGACATAAAGGTGCTGCTCGGAAATATTATAGAGTATTTCACTGATGAGGAGTCCGCAAAGGATGTTCGGAAAGGTCTCGATACCGAATTTGACAGTCAGGTGACTACGGACGGGGTGTACAACTCATATGTCCGCATAAGTTATTTCAATGACGGATGGCCGCAGGAGGTGGTCAGTCAGGACAACATAAGCCTGGGCGACCGCCAGAAACTGAAACAGAAATACATCACGTGGGATTACCGCAGCGTGGGACATGCGGAGTGAGATGACTGAAAGTCATTCTGATACGAGAATGATGATTACGGCTCTCTATTGATAACCTGGATTTTGTTTTAACCCTTTGTTTAAATCCAGGCATTTTTGTGGTATCGGGAAAACAGTTGTGAACCCGGTGAACTCGTTTTCCAGAGGAGTCCTCTGGTCGTATGCTTTGGTGTATTCGCCAAAGCGGATGAGATCTTGACGTCTCCAGCCTTCCCATACCAATTCCAACAGCCGCTCTTTAAGTATGTTGCTCAAATTGGCCTTTACATGCGGCATGCCTGCTCTGTCCCTAATTGCATTCAATTCTTTTGAACCATCTTCTCCATTACGGACTTTAGCCTCGGCCTTCATCAATATGGCATCGGCGTATCTGAATAGAACTATGTCGTTGTCAACTTGTCTGCCGTCCGAATATGCGGTCCTGTCAACTTCATATTTGCCGGCACGGGCACCTGCTGTCTGCTTATACGGACTGTCACTAAGATTCAGCTTCAATTCCATTGGCATATATACCAATGGCTTTCCGTTGTCCAGATATATCTTCTTGCCGTCAACAAAAACGGTGTCTGCATAGAAGTTTGTCTTGAATCTATTATCGACATGGTCTGTGCCGTAACCGAAAGCCTTGACGGTTGAGATCGTCGCACATGTTCCATTTTCGGATGAACCGCCATAGGCCCCGCCATGTTTGTAGTGGCGTGAGCGGAAAAGATAGTGGTATTCGTTCAAATATAAGTTCTTGTCCAGTGGTATGGTGAAAATGTTCTCCATGGAGTTTTCGTTGTGAACAGCGAAGTTCGAAGCGTAATCGCTTTCCAGCTGATACCCTTCTTTGTCAAGTTGCCCGCAATACCAAATGCAGGTACTCCAAGCGTTCATCTTCTCTCCATTCACATTAAAGAAGATGTCATTGCCATCAAAGCGCTTTCCGTCTGTCCAGTTGTCATCGGTGTATATTTCAGCATTAAGCGCCAGTTTTGCAAGCAAAAAGTTGACTACAGGTCGTGTCACTCGTCCGTAGTAGTCTCCCTCCTTGTTGGAATGTTCGTCAGCAAGCAACGGCGCGACATCCAGCAGTTCATTGAAAATAAAATCGAAGACCTCGCGTCTCTCGCTTTGCGTTACCTGCTCCAATTTCACGTCGTATGATGTCACGATAGGAACACGTCCGAACATATCCATAGCATAGTAGTAGAACAAGGCCCGCACAGCTCTTACCTCTGCCGTGAAATCACGGGCCTGTTCTGCCGAAAGCAGACTCTTGTGGTCATCAATGACGGAAAGTGACTGGTTGGATATAACTATTACCTTGAAGAGGTATTTCCATACATTATATAAACTGATATCATTGGCGTTCCAGCTGTGCTGATACATGTTTTCCCACAGGCCGCCATCGTACCAGTCTCCTCCACGGATCGGAATCATTGCCTCATCTGTTGTCAACGTATTGTAGTCGTAGATGCCTCTACAGGTTCCTTGAAGTCCTTCGGACTCCTGATTGCTCCCAATGTAGTTGTACAGGGAAGCTACTGCATTTTTGTATATATTATCTGCGTTGTTGTAGATTTCCTCTTGGTCTAGCTGGTCTTTTGGATGTTCACCCAGACAGCTGCAGAAGCAAAGCATCAACGGTACTGCCAATATGTATTCAATAATCTTCTTCATGCTTTTTCCGTATTAAAACTGTATGCTCAACCCCAACGAATATGTGCGGAACAAAGGATAGTTACGTTTGTCATCAATACCCATAGTACTGTTCACCACGTAGCTGTTTATCATTGGCGTCAAACCTCTGTAGCCCGTAATTGTTCCAAGGTTGCTTACGTTGCCAGATATGCGCAATGAACGTAACGTCTTGCTTTTCAAGGGCACGTTATATCCTAATGTCAAATGCTCAAAGTTCAGATAGTCACCTTTTTCAAGCCAATAGTCGGAGACTCTCTGATCTACGATGTTCTTCTGAGGGGCATCCTTAAGCACATTGTAGTCCGGGAAGCAAGCCATACTTGTAAATGATAATCCCGTTCCATTGAAGATCTCGTGCCCGAATGCTCCATTCATCTGTATGGAGACATAGAAATTCTTGTATCTGAAACTGATGTTTGAGCCGAGAATTACCTTTGGTGTGGCTTGTCCTGCGACGTACCGGTCGCCGCCGTCGCTTATATCTACCTTGCCGTTATGATCCAGATCCTCTATGTCGTAGAAATAACTGCCGTTCTCATTTTTTACGAGTCCCTTGCAATGTGGCAGATAGAAAACGCCAAGTGGCTGTCCGACTATCTGGTAAACCACATTGTTGTCGCCGCCGTTCTGTCCCGCTCCGTCCAAGGCCCCGATGGCGGTGACATTCGCCGCGGACATGCTCATTCCTTTGTACTTTCCACTCAGCGAGATTAGTCTGTTGCTTTGGAACGACAGGTTCATATTAACGTTAAGTTCTATGTCTTTCTTTCTTATCGGCTGCCCGGACAGGCCGAATTCCAATCCGCTGTTTGACATGGAACCGATGTTTGCGAGCAATGTGTTGTATGCAAATGGCGGAACCGGGACTTCGTAGGCGTAGAGCATGTCGGTAGTCTTGGAAAAGTAATACTCCGTCGTAAGTATAAGACCGTTGGCAAAGAGTCCCATGTCCGCACCGATGTTGAATGTAGTCTTCGTTTCCCACTTTAAATCGGGATTGTTGTTTCTCACCATGCCAAGTGTTACTGTCGGCGAACTTTTGATAGGGACAATGCCGGTCTGCCTTACGGTGTTCATGGTGGTATATGCAGAGATGCCTCCAAGGTTGCCTGCCTGTCCTGCGCCAGCACGAAGTTTGAGCATGGACAGCGGCTTTACATTGATGAGAAAGTTTTCCTTTTTCAAATCCCATGTAAATGATATGGAAGGGAAGAATCCCCATGTATTGCTGGCGCCTACCATAGACGATCCGTCACCACGCGCATTCAACGCCAACGTGTATCTGTCAAGCAGACTATATGTGATGCTCCCCATTAACGAAGCCAGAGATTGGTCTTCATAAGTGCTTTCCGTTCCACCATATGGTCTGACAGCAGCCGCGCCCAGATTGTCGTAATGAAAGTTATTTGTGGGTATGCCCTTGGCATATACCCAGAAAGCCGTCTTTCGCAGCTTGCGGTATTCGCCGCTTACTCCGGCAGAGACCTTATGTGAGCCGAACTGCTTATTGAAATCCAGAGATATATTGCCGAGCCACTCCTCTTTCTTGAACTCGCCACGGTACACGTTGCCTTGTGCCCATACCCATGTCGGGCAGAATTGCCCGTTCTCGGTAGAACCGTAGAGGTAGGAACCGAAGGCGGAGACCCGCCAGTCAGTATTGATATCGTAGCTCATCTTAATGTGGGCATCAAAGTTCAAATCCTTGGAGTCGTTTTTCTCTTCAAGCACTATTCCTGGCGGGTTGATGTGCGTTGCAGATTCGTTTTTTAGCCAGTTCCCATGTTCGTCAGTTCCGGCAGGGAAAGTTGGATTCTGGCATGCTGCGGAATAGAACAGCATCTGCGTGTCAAAGATATCATGGTTCTTGAACGACGATCCGAATACTCCGAACTCTCCAGTAAGTCTATTGTTGAAGGCTTTCTGGGTCACGTCAACTTTTGCGACAAAAACGCCATAGTCCATCTTCTTGATGATTGTGTTGTGGTCCATCAAGCCGAATGAGGCACGATAGTTTGACTGAGACGTGCCCCCGCTGAATGCGAGATAGTGATTATTCACAAGTCCTGTGCGGGTAATGACCTTATAAGTGTCCGTGTTGAACCCTCCGTTATTGCAATAGATGCCCAAAGCCTTTGCGGTGGCAATATATTCTGTGGAATTGAGCATTTCCAGATGTTTGTACATCCGCTCGAAACCTACATTTCCTTCATAGGATATCTGAAAACCTCGTCCGGTTCCTTTTTTCGTTTTGACTTCAATCACACCTGACGCTCCACGTGAACCGTACATGGCTGTCTCCGTTGCATTCTTCAATATCCGGAAACTCTCGATGTCTGCAGGGTAGATGGTTGAAAGGGTGAGCACGTCAGAAGTAACTCCGTCAATCAGCACCAAAGGATCATTGCCACCGATAATGGATGTCGTACCACGCACCCGCACGCTATTGAGCATAGCCATCCGGTCCAGACCGTTGGATGTCACGTTGACACCGGCTGCCTGACCGCTCAATATGTCAAGGGCGTTATTGACCGCTCCTTTGCTGGAGTGATTTCCAACTATCTTTATGATGTCGCTTCCGCTCTCAGTGGAATCTCTCAGTTCTGCAGAAACTTGCTTTTGTGCGTGAGCCATTGAACAGCAGAGAGTCGCAAGGAGAAGTAGTATAAAGTCTATTTTGCTCTTTGCCATTATCTTTTTCTGTTGTTTTGGTTATGGATGCTTTCCAATAAGCAAAGATATGTTTTTATTGCTGAACAACAATAGGTCCGGTAATAGTTCCGGGCAGCATTAGGAGCCTGTCGCAAGTTAAATTATGCCCACGATGAAGAAGATTTGGTGGATAACGACATTTTGCTATAAAAAACTGGTGTTATAATCAATAGTTGTTTTTATTCCCTCATATTAAAATCTCCTGCCATATTAATGCCTATCTTTACGATCGCATTACATCAAATAGTGGTAATAAAGAATAAATATTCCATAATAGGAGAACAAAAAAATGGATAAGAAAGAAATAACAGAGAACAAGGAAAACGTAGTGATTGATGATTTCGACTTCTCTATGATAGCCGATTTCTTCAAGAGAGTAGATAGACAAGGACCTGGTGGCGAGTGGGAGACAAGGCTTGCCACGAGTCTGATTCCCGACTTTAAGCGAAAGATTCGCATCGCCGACATTGGGTGCGGCAAGGGAAGCCAAACCTTTGTTCTTGCCGATGAATATGACGCGGAGATTGATGCCGTAGATTTATTGCCCGAAATGATGGAAGGCATTCGTGAGGAAAGCAGGAAGCGAGGAATGGAAGATTGCGTTCATCCCGTTCAGGCATCGATGGATGCGTTGCCTTTCAGAAAGGATTCCTACGATTTGATTTGGGCGGAAGGTTCCATCTTCATCATCGGTTACGAGAAGGGATTGGCGTATTGGCGTGAGTTCTTGAAGCCCGGCGGCTTTATTGCCGTAACGGAATGTAGCTGGCTCGGCAATAAGCGCCCGGAGAACATGAGTTGGATTCAGGACAATCTTCCAGAGATTGATACCATAGAGCAGAAGATTCATCAAATGGCTGAGGCGGGTTACGAGCCTTACGCTCATTTCATCCTACCCGAAACCTGCTGGACAGAGAATTATTATGCCCCGATGCAACCAGCAATGGAAGCCTTCCTGAAAGACCATCCCGGAGACTCCGAGGCGCAGGTTTTCATCAATCGCCTGAAAGAGGAAATCGCCTATTACGAGGAGAACAAGGAATGCTTCGGCTATGTCTTTTATATAGGAAGGAAAGTCTGATTAAAGTCTTCTTGCCTATCAAAAAAAGATAACATTTAAATGACAAAGAAATGGAAATTTTAGAAAGAATTCAGAGTAGAAAGGATGTAAAGGCGATAAGTGTTCGCCTTTTGGGAGATTATAAGTCTGTCAATTATATGGAGGCTTGGAATAAGTTGGGTGCATATTGCCAGAATCATCATATTGATTATGATTGTCCAGATGCAGAATACATCAACATCTATCACGACAATCCGGCAACGACTCCTGCTGAAGCCTGCCGCACGGATGTTTGTATCGCAGCACCTATCGTAGAGCAACTTCAGAGCGAGGATGATGTGAACATCATTACGATTTATGGTGGTCGTTTCCTCGTTTATCGCTATCAGGGACCGTATGAGAAACTGGCAGAAGTAAACGCCAAGGTTTATGGCGAACTCCTTCCTGCATCTGGCGAGAAGGTGAAGTTTGGAGGCGGGGTGTTGGAGCATTGTCAGATGTTTGAGCGTTACCTGAACGACCCGGAGACAACTGCTCCGGAGGAATTGCTAACAGAAATTTGGATTCCTATAGAGTAATAATCATGCCAAATGTTCTTAGGTTAAGATTAGGAGCATTATTTCATTTTCTGATAGCCATAGGCCATTTGATTTGCCTCTTCTTTTTAGAGGATGCATTCAAGGCTTATGGTATTTTTAGATGGAATGAAGCATAGCTCTATATTCAATGGGGCTTACACCATATTTTCGTTTAAAGGCTGTGCAGAAGTGGCTTTGGTAGTCGTAGCCCAATATTATACCAATGTCGTTGACGGCCATATCAGAATCGAGTAGATACTGTGCAGCCAAGCGCATACGATAGTCGAAAAGAAACTGGAATACGGTAGTGCCAAACTCATATTTGAAGGCCTTCTTCAGGGTGCATTCGTTGGTACCTACCATCGAAGCAATTTCGTGCAGGGACGGCATATCATGATATTGAGAAAGAATTATATCCTTGACATCGTGCATCTTGTCACGAACGAGCAGACTGTAGTATTCGTTGCCCGGAGCAAGGCAGCCTGGAACGAGGAAACCCGAAAGGCAATCGATGATTTTCGATTCCATATAGCGATGGGCATTGTTGCCCATAAGCCTGGCCTGGCTTAGGTCGTTGGCAGCCTTGATTACCGCTTTCTCCACAGGTCGGTTTCCTTTCAAGAAGAGATGGGTGTTATCCTGACATTTGGTAAAGAGCGAGAATTGTGAGAATATATCTTCGTTATATTCAATAAGCTTTTCGATGGAATGCTGAGGAATCACGATGCTCAGCAAGTCGAGCGAAAGATTTTTATTCAAATTTACCTGCTGTCCGCCTTCGCCGCTGATAAAGCAGACATTGGCGTTCCCCTTGTGCCAGAAGAGTTCGTGTTCATTCTTTCCCTCCAGGTAAACGCTCTTGCTGCCGAATCCATGTGTGGCAAGGGTGAACATCAAGGCAGGTTTCACCTCGTGCATCACCTGGAATCCAGAGTTGTCTTCCTTGCCACGATAATGCTGGTGCATAATGCCGAAATGGTCATAGTGCCACTCGTTGAGTCCGGCATCTACTATCGGAGTCCTTATAGAGTTGCTTCGCTCAACGCCATGGTTATCGCAAAACACCAAGCCGTTCATCTGCACGATTTGATCCTTCACCTTTCCGTCCTGTATGATCTGACATTTGATCATCTTGCGGTTCATGGGTAAAAGTATGTGTTTAGGCATATATTTTCTGTAGTCTGAAG
>ERZ824978.1867-NODE-1867-length-20392-cov-5.848060_pt1 | contig 20392 bp, 18 predicted proteins | sample MGYA00519860_ERZ824978 | MGnify/ENA primary metagenome ERZ824978 (study PRJEB31778, sample SAMEA3449184) | human gut metagenome | biome: human gut; feature: human-associated habitat; material: faeces | place: United Kingdom | collected 2010/2012 ... | reverse complement strand
ATCTCCAAAGGGAATTATTATTACCGGCGGTCCGAACAGTGTTTATGCAGAAGATGCACTGCTTTGTGACAAGGAACTTTTTACAATGGGAGTTCCGATCCTTGGCATCTGTTATGGATCCCAGCTTATGGCACATATGTGTGGAGGGAAGGTCGCAACCGCGCCGGTTTCCGAATATGGTCATACCGAAGTTACCATTGATGCCACTGACAGTGAGCTTTTTGCAGAGGTTCCTTCCAGTACAAGCTGTTGGATGAGCCATACCGACTATATCGCAGAGGCACCGTCTGGATTCCGTGTGACGGCACATACTCCCGTATGTCCGGTAGCAGCAATGGAAGATCAGTCTCGCAAGCTTTACGCAACCCAGTTCCATCCGGAAGTCGTACACACCAAGGACGGACAGAAGATGCTGTTCAACTTTGTACGCAAGATCTGTGGCTGCAAGGGTGACTGGAGAATGGACTCCTTTGTGGAGACAAGCATTCAGCAGCTTCGTGAAAAGATCGGAAACGGTAAAGTGCTTTGTGCCCTGTCTGGTGGAGTAGATTCTTCTGTGGCAGCAGTGCTTTTGTCGAAGGCTGTTGGAAAGCAGCTCACCTGTGTATTCGTTGATCATGGTCTTCTTCGTAAAAACGAAGGTGACGAGGTAGAGGCGGTGTTTGGACCGAACGGATCTTATGATCTGAATTTCATCCGTGTGAATGTACAGCAGCGTTTTTATGATAAGCTGGCAGGCGTGACCGATCCGGAGAGAAAGCGTAAGATCATCGGTGAAGAGTTTATCCGTGTATTTGAAGAAGAAGCAAAGAAAATCGGTGCCGTAGACTATCTGGTACAGGGAACGATTTATCCTGACGTGGTAGAATCCGGTCTTGATAAGAGTGCAACGATCAAATCCCATCACAATGTCGGTGGCCTACCGGACTGTGTAGATTTCAAAGAGATCGTCGAGCCATTACGAATGCTGTTTAAGGACGAAGTCCGCCGGGCAGGTTTAGAGCTTGGCATTCCGGATTATTTGGTATTCCGCCAGCCATTCCCCGGTCCCGGACTTGGCGTTCGTATCGTTGGAGAAGTTACCGAAGAAAAGGTGCGTATCGTTCAGGATGCAGATTACATTTATCGTGAGGAACTTGCCAAGGCAGGCTGTGATAAAGGACTTGGCCAGTACTTTGCAGCACTTACCAATATGCGCAGTGTTGGCGTTATGGGTGACTTCAGAACGTATGATTATGCAGTAGCACTCCGTGCCGTAAATACCACGGACTTTATGACTGCTGATTGTGCAGAGATTCCGTTTGAAGTCCTGCAGAAGGTAATGAACCGGATTATTAACGAGGTGAAAGGAGTCAATCGTGTACTTTACGATTTGACCAGTAAGCCACCTGGTACGATTGAGTTTGAGTAGTACCACAAAAGCCTGAAACCCAGTAAAATCAAGGGTTTCGGGCTTTCTTTATGCCTTCGTGATACACTTTTTAGTGCCAAAAGATATCAAGAAACAAATCTTTGAATAATTTCATTTGTCCAAATTGGACATCACTTTTCTAAAAACATATCCATTTTTCCAAAAAACACATTTTTTTCAGTTGAGTTTGCAGTGCGATACAAAAGCTTTTGTCCGGCGAGATATATGATGAGATTCTGGATTCCAAGGTGATATATCAGATGGCAGAGGATGGGATGCATAACATGGTTCCAGACTGTTTTAACGCCGAAGTGATCTATCGCTATGACAAGTGGAAGATTACAAAGAATCTGTATTTGCAGGTAGCAATCAACTATTGGGGAGAGGAGGATGCGAATGCCGAGATTTAAGAAGGGATTATGCTGCATATTGCTTCTATTGGTAATGCTTCTTAGCTCTAGTGTAGTAGCTTATGCAGATGATATTGGAGATACTGGAGATACAGGTCAAGGAGATATAACTGGTTCCAATGTTTATACCTTTTATTATTCCTATGATTCCAGCTTGGATGCCATTGTACTTACGGTAAGAACCAAGAATCCAATCAAAAGCTTTGGAAATACGACATCACATACATTTTCCAGCCCATATGATAATACGGTATTAAATACATCCAATCCACAGCTTGGAAGTTCATTGGAGAGTGCTATTGCAACAATGAACTCTGTTGGTGGTTACAATTTGTCGGCAAGTGATGCAAAAGCAAAGCTAAATGCATTGGGGTATTATGATAGTGGAAATGGTATTTGGAAGTATAATGGTGGCTATCTTACTTATGTATCTGCAGTAAAGATTCGACCACAGAAGCATACGGTTCATTACGATGCAAATGGTGGAAGTGGCGCACCGGGAGATCAGACCAAGAATCAGGGAGTTACTTTAACACTTTCTTCAAAAAAGCCAAGTAAAACGGGATATACCTTTAAGTATTGGAACGCAAGCATTGGTGGAACCTATTATCCGAGTGGCAGTTATACGCATGATCAAGATGGAGGAACTGTTACGATGAAGGCATATTGGAAAGACGAAACCAGTCCTTCCTGCAGTTCTTTTAGTGCAGTTCCTAATTATTGGAGTGCCGGAAATGGTACAGTGTCATTTACAGTACAAGATGAGGGGTCAGGACTTGCATCGGTTACATTACAAAGATATTCCGATGTAACTAAAACTTGGAGTACAGTGAAGACATGGAGTTACAATGGGACAACTTCTGCACAGAGCGGAACGTATACAGAAACATCAGAGGGAGTATTTTATTATCGGCTTATTATAAAAGATAAAGTGGGAAATACTACAACAAAGGATTCAGCCTGTATTTATCTAGATCATAGTAATCCTGTAATTTATGGTGTTGAAAATACAGTGACAGATTGGACGAATGTAGCACCTGTAATCAGTGTCTCAGGAACAGATTATTTGATTGGAACAACTTATACAGGATCTGGACTTGGAAGCATTGTGATTAAGGATGATTCCGGAAATATAGTAGCTTCTGGCGTGGCGAGCACCAGTTATACATTAGTTGCGAGATATGAAGGAATCCATACTTGGTATATTACAGCGACAGATAATGTAGGGCATACATCAAGTTGTTCCGTTACTACCAAATATGACTGCACCAAGCCAGGAATTGATGGTACTGAAATTACCTATGTAACGCCAGATGGAATTACGGTTTCCGGTTATTGTCAGGATAATATTATTAATCAGCATATAGATGATGAGATAAGGCGTAGTCCAAATGGAGCGAATGCAAGCTCCGGATTGAAGTCTGTGATTTTGTATCGTGTTACAGGCGGCAATAAAGAAGTAATCTATGGAAACCGAACCAAGTCTATTTGGAATGTTTCAGATACCCATTCGTGGTTTGATATGTATTACGAGATTGTTGCAGATGAGAAGAGGGTGGATTATTATGAAATCATTGTGACTGATTTTGCAGGAAATTGTACCAAGAAAAAGCTTACGAGCCAATATAGTTTATTGACTTGGTTCCATACAAGTATAGATAGAAGTTCATATAGTAGATAAGTAAACCATCTTGCCATATAGAAATGAAGATCGGGAATAATAACCATTGTAATACAAGATAATATATAAATAAACTTGAATTTTTGTCACGATAATTATATAATTATCGTGACAAAATGAGGAGAGTGGCTATATGGCAAATGGAATTTATACCGAAATCAAAAAGAGAATAGCGATGGCTGAGGAAGGTACTGTATTTGTAACTTCGGATTTTACTGATATTGCGACTACAACGACTGTAAGAAAATGCCTTGGAAGACAAGTAGAAGAAAAATGTATTCGTAGAATTCTAGATGGCGTTTATGAAAAACCAATATATAGTAACTTTCTCAAAGAATATATGCCTGCAAATCCGGAAACAGTGGCGTATGCTATTGCCAGAAATTTTCGTTGGACCATTGCTCCATGTGGAGATGTTGCATTGAATAAATTAGGACTTTCAACACAAGTTCCTGCAGTTTGGTCCTATATTAGTGATGGGCCTTATAGGAAATTTTCTTGGAATAATATTACTATTTCATTTAAACATCGTGCAAATCGAGAGATTTCATTTATGTCAGAATCAACTACTTTGGTTGTTGAGGCGCTAAAGACATTAGGAAAAGAACGTGTTGATGACAGTATTATTTTAAATTTGAAAAACAGATTGCCTGAGGTGGAGAAGGGGAAGTTGTTAGAAGAAGCAACAGGCGTAAGTGAATGGATATACGCAGTGATAAGAAAGGTGTGTACTGAATAATGAAAGAAGTTGCAAGATTACAGATAAAAGACAGAACAGAGTTGTTTCAAGCTACTGCAATTTCAATGGGAATGCAATCAAATGTGGTAGAAAAAGACTTTTGGGTATGTTTTATGTTGGATCATCTTTTTCATGATTGTAAATATAGGGATGCATTTGTGTTTAAGGGGGGAACAAGTCTTTCAAAATCATATCATGTGATTGAACGATTCTCTGAGGACATTGATTTGATTCTTGACTGGAGAAAAATTATCAATAATGAGGTAAATCCATGGGATGAAAGGTCGAAAACAAAACAGGATTTGTTTAACAAGCAGATTAACTCTGAGGCGGCTAGATTTTACCAAGACGAATTAGTTCCTCAGTTAAATACTGAGTTAAAAGAAAAACTGGGAGATGGAGAATGGCTTGCAGTTGATACAGAAGATGAGATGGTTGTTAATTATTATTATCCTCAGATATTCGAATCGGAATATTTACGCTCATGCGTCAGATTAGAAATCGGACCATTAGCAGAGTGGATGCCATCTCATGAAACAATAATTACACCGTTTGTGGCTGAGAAGTATCCAGCTATATTTAATCAAAAAGAAACATCTGTATTAACTATTGATGTTGAGAGGACTTTCTGGGAAAAACTAACTATATTACATAAGATTGCGAATTTCCCAGAAGGAAAACCGTTGCCAGCGAGATATGCAAGACATTTATATGACGTATATAATATGGGCAACTCATGGGTAAAAGAAAGTGCATTTGAAAGAAAAGAATTGTTGGAGAAAGATGTGGCATTTAAGCAGAAGTTCTATTATGCAAGAGGTGCGCATTATGAAACGGCGACTTTGAAAACTATTATGCTTGTGCCGGGAGAACGTCTACATAAGGAGTTAGAGCAAGATTATAAGGCGATGCGGAATATGATATATGGAGATATTCCGAATTTTGAGGATATACTTGTGTTTCTTGAAAGGCTGCAGACTGAAATACATGGGTTGAGTTAATTATGTGATTTGAAATATATTTTTTTATTTGCAATAGGGGATGACAGAAATGTTTGTATTTGAGAAATGTTCATACGACGAATTACAGAGAATCCGCCAAAAAGAGAATTTGCTATTAAGTGGATGGGGCATTATTGAAGAAGCATATATTGATGAAACTGAAAAAATATATGACGAAGACGGAACATTGGTAGCTCTAATCAATTACTATTTCTTGGATGAGAAAAAAGATAAAATGATGATCGCATTGTTTGAAGTATTTGAGCAATACAGAAGAAAAGGAATCGGTAAAAGGATTATCTCTCAATTTTTGCAAGATTATTATGGTGAAATAAATTTGGAACCTTCCAGTGAAGAAAGCAAGATGTTTTGGGAAAAATGCGAATTTGATAGTGGATGCTACTTAGATAGGAGATGTAAATGAGAGTTCTAGATTTGGATATGGACTATTTTATGGATTGTATAGCTACTGATATTGCAGAAAGCTCAGATAATCGATTAATAGAGGAAGATTACAGAGAATGTGTGTGGAAAGAGTGTAGAGTAAGAGAATTTTTAGAAAATAACCTTGGACTGTCAAAGAATAAAAAAATCAAGGGTAGGATTGTAGTGGGGCATAATGAATCACTTTTATTTTGGAAGGAACTCATTGAAAATAGGAGTTTAAAAACACCGTTTGAAGTGGTTCATGTAGATTCGCATGCTGATTTGGGATTGGGATATTCTTCTTGGGCGTATATATTAGATAATTTACTACAATATCCTGTTAATGAGCGTTGTCTACATACGGAATAGATGAATTGCTTTGGCAAAATTAGTGATGTAGGAATAGGAGATTATCTACTCTTTGCTATAGCATTTCGATGGATAAGTAAGCTTATATATTGTGCTAATCCAAAAGGCGATAAAAACGATTATGTTTGGGATATATTGAAAGATCTAGAGGAGAAGTACATTTGGGACAAGCCAGTTGAAAATACAATTCAGCTAGTATGTAATCCTGATATGGAGTTCCCTTCTTATAATGCAACTAAAGAAATGAAGCAGGAATATTAAAAAAATAGCGTGAAAGAGCCTGAAATCCCTTTCCTCATTATTCCGACCATTGAAGATGTAAAATATAATGGAGATTTTGATTTTATTGTAATGGCTCAATCACCTAATTATACACCAGCAAGTGCAGATTATATAATGGATGTACTTAGAGAGTATATTGAGGAATGTTAATTTATACGGAAATTAAGGATGGAAAATATCGAAAAATTAGTAAGACAATTCAGAAATGCATTAGCTACTGCAAAGTGCTATGTTTTGTAGTAAATATCCATTTTATTTTATTGAAGTTATTCTGTATGTAATTGCAGAGTTCCCTCCTGGGAGTCGGGCAAGGAGGGCTAGGGTGGTTCGGAATGGTACCATAAGAAAACAGAATATATTTTGAAGCTTGAAAATGCCCCAAATTGCAAAAAATCAAGACTTTGAACAAATGAGTCTCCAGAAAAATATAAATTTCTGGAGATTTTTTGTGCTCATTTAGTAATGAGAATTTTTTCAACCCAAATGTATTGTGAAGGCAGCGAGGAACTGATGGAGCAACAAGCATTGGAACCAAGCCAAATTCAAATACGGTAAGGAAAGGAGAAAAAGTTCATGAGAAATGTAATCACGAAACTTGATATGGCAGTTTTGAAGGCAAAGACAGCACTTATGCAGAAGAAAGAAGCAAGCGACCAGCTCATCGTAATGTTCATCATTATCGCAGTGGCAGCCGGAATCGCAGGACTTCTCTACATTTTCGCAACAGGAACCTTGCTTCCAAACTTCCAGACCAAGCTAACAAACTTAATCAATAACTGGTTCAATCATTCATAAGGAGGTCGTATGAACGTAGGAGAACGAGCCATCGTCAAAGAAGAAAGACGATTGGAAAAAGAAAGAAAGCGTCGCATCGAACTGGCAAACAGAATGCTCATCCCGGTGGGGGAAAAACCCTTGAAAGTATAGGTTTAATCGCCATTGATCCAAGCGGAGTATTTCGCTTTATGGGAAACAGATGGCTAAAAATCTATGAGATTAGTGGAGTAAATGAGAAGCTGGTTGATGCAATAGCAGATGTTTCTGGTCGTGTCCGCATCACCTTCCATATTAGTGAAAATGGCAGGGAAACCTGCCATCTCACACTAATTGAACAGGGGGAAGTTTATGAGGAAGTTCGACAGAAATTGACAGAGGATGAATCTGTGCTTCAAAAAGTGTGCAGTATGCATCCACTTAGTGTAGATGAAGCAATGAATCACATTGCTAGTAATTTTTATAAGGATATTCGATTTTCCTATGCATCCTTTGTAAGAGGGAAAAATAATTGGAAGAAGGAGTGCTTTTTAGAGGTTAGGGAAGACGCTACCGGTTTTGGGACAGGAAGACTCTTTGGAGAAAGTTTAACCGTCCTTCACTTTCCTATGGAAATGAAAGAAGGATTACTTAAGGACTTAAAATCGCTTGGCTGTCCATTGTATTTTGCTGTAGATATGAATTCTTTAACAGAAGAGGAACAGTTTAGGAGAGCACTTGAAAAGAAATATAACAGAAGACTTATGACTACAGAGAATGAGGATTATATTAATCAATCCTTATCCATCATTCTTTTGTGTGATTCGAAAGATGCAAGGAAGATTGTGGAAGAGACATTGATCTCAATCTTTCTTAAATACGGAGCTATTATTGCTCCGAGTTTTCATAATCAGCAGAGGGTAATGGAAAGCTATATGAGTCTAGGTTTGTTAGAGAGTGGGCTCATCAGAAATACCAAAAGTAACAATTGCAGAGAGTGGCACGAAATCCATTTTCTCTCGAATAAGATGAGTATGGTTATCTTTTTGGAGGTGAATCACATGCAATAGATCAGAAGTTCTAATAAGGAAAATATGTTGCATACTGACGAAGTACATGTTGCTTGCCCATGTTGCAAGAATAAGAGATTATTTGACGCAGATCCGATGACAGAGGGGATAATTAAGATTAAATGTCCAATTTGTAAATCAGTAATAGCAGTAAGTTTTCATCATAAGAATATTCGTACTGAGCGAATCGCCGTATAGTGTAACCTAGAACGAACAAGGCCTGACGGAATTACAAAGAATACAATCTTTGTGTTTTGGTCGGGCTCTTTTTTAAAGAAATAAATGTATTGCCGCAATACAAAACGATTGACAAAATAGAAATGTACTGATACAATACAATATATAAATAACAATACGGGAGGATTATTATGATAGATTATAGTTTTTTTGAACGAAATCACTGTATGAATAAAGAAGATTTGGCAGCGGACATTGATGAAACTCTCGATAAAATCTTAAAGAATGCAGAATCGGATCCAAGCCATTCATATGCTTATTACACAACATTAAAGAATCTATTGGAAGAATTGAAGAAAAAAATCTCTGAAGTTATTCTTATGGAAAAACTTGACAAGGGATGGTGCTACGACTGGGGTGTTTCTTATAAAGGTGCTGATTTACAGCTAGTTCATTATGAACTATATGATGGATATCCGGAAGAAGATCCTTCCCTAATAGAAATGAATCAAATGTTCTCTATATTATTGGTGCCTTCAAAAATGCTAACAGTTGAAGAATACGCAACCCTTAATGGGGTAGAGGTTGGAACTGTAAGGCAGTGGATAAGAAGAGGTAAAATACGAACGGCTAAAAAGTATGGAAATGAGTGGAAAATCCCAGAATTAACTGATACACCTAAAAGAGGCTATACTTCAGCGAGATATTCATGGAGTGGAAATATGATAGGTCTGCCTAGTGATATAGAATATTTAAATAACTATCATCAGGCTTTGTTCATGCAAGATGATGATGACAAAAAATTGTTTTATGTATATTTATATTGCAATGAAAATATGGAAGGTGTTTTAAAGGCAGATAAGGTGATTGAATGTAATTCATCTGAACGTGAAAGATTAGAACTTGCTATTATTTCACAACCGGAAGCAAATTATTATCAGAACTTTAGAGAAAATATTTGTATAGATTTAATGCATATTTACACAGAAAGAGGAGGAGAACAATAGTGATATTCAAAGTGCCAATTTATAATAACGAATTACCAAAGCATCCAAGAGTATTTGATGTTGTTATAAATAGCCTTGGAGAAATTCAGCGTTATGAAACGCAGAACATAAAAGGATGTGTTTTTGTGGATGAAACGGAAGTTCGCAGACAGATTCAAGATTTCCTAGATGAATTAAAAAAAGCAAGTTAATAATGGATTGATCTACTGAGCAATCGGGTCCGATATACTGAGTCACCAACAGCCAGAGTCAAAATTTTCATTGAGTTTGTAGATTACAAACTCTGAAAGTTTTGGCTCTTTTTTATTTGTATTCTTATCTTCCATATTTATAGAAAAGAGGAGAATCCCGATTTTCGTTCTTAAGATCTAAAATCTATAGACCCCATAATGGGTAGTGTAAAGCAATATTGTTTTCTTTTCACCAGAGGATATGAGCATCGTGTCTTCTTGTGAGCAGAAAAGCTCAAACGGTAAAGTCTACCGAGGACAGGCTATCTAAACAAATATTCTCAAAGCTTTTTGAGTGCGCATTAGAAAAGCGGCGGGACGCATATTGAGCAAAGACAACATGAATTGAAGAGTTGTTTGTTCATATGCTCCGACCGCTACTTGTGATGCTCAAACAGGAGTAGGTGGAGTTGTAGCTCATTATATGCGTCCCGCGGAGAAGAAATTTCAACGCGAAAGGACGTATATTTATGAGAAAAGAATTTTTACGGCAGGAAAATGAAAAAACAAGGAAGTATTTAACAAGAGCAGCTAGAATCTATGATTCAATTATGAATGGTACACCTTTAGAGGATGGTACAGTGTTAAGAGATATAATGGATGATGTGGAGCAAGCTGAGTTCAAAGATTATTTGATGACTATTATGAATCCAATTATTGTGAGAGTTGTTGAATGTGAAGGCAGAGCAGCACATCTTACTTTTCAGGTAGAGGATATCTTGCTTTCAAGAGTGTATGAGATGGTGTTAAAAGATTTTGGTAAATTCAACAATTATAAGGAAGATTCCGAAGAAGAATACACACTTGCCAGTTTCATTAAAGGAAAAATTGGTGATGTCATCAGAAATTCTGTTTCGGAAGACCAGGGTATTGGGGTAAACAGGAGCCGTCAGCGTAATTATGTGTGTAGAGTTAGAACTGCAATTGCAAACGAAAGGCAGATTGGGGAGGAGCAAATTACTGTTGATGAAATTTGCGAAAGGATCAATGCAGAGAATAAAAGGAAGAATGCTCGTAATATTTCAAAAAAACTGGTGATGGAACTTTTGGCATTCGAAAAAGGATTTGTATCTACCTCTGAAATGGAAGAGAATGGGGAGCAGCTTGGACAGTTACAGAGTGGACTTGTTACAGAGTTTGATTCAGAAATGGATTTTGATACTAAGGAGATTCTTGATGAAGCCTTCAAGTCATTTTCAGGCTTGGATTACTATATTTTAATGAAGGAATATGGAATGCTTGGAGAACAGATTCGAAATCAGGAAATGTGTGATTTTGTTGTAACTTCTTTATTCCAGAAGCTTCTTATTGAAGATGAAACAATTCGTTCTAAGGCAGATCCAGTTAAGACTGCGTATAATAAGAAAAACAAAATCAAGAAAGCACTTGCCTCATTAAATGGCAAGGTTAATATGTCAGATCTTATTGGAACAATCGAAACTTATGTCGAGGATAAGTTGAAGTCTTATACAAATTAAACATATTGATACTTATGGTGCCCTGGGACAAACCTCAGGGCATTTTAATTGAACATACTTTAGTATTTAGTATTGGCAAAATACTAAATACCGTGTATTCTAGTATTGGAAGCAAAGGAGGTATCCATAATGCAGAAGGAAATATGTTTTACTATTGATTCTGATGTATACGAAAAACTTACGATGGCATTGCAATTGTCAGGCGAAGATCAAGAATCTGTTCTTGAGAATTGCGTGAAGTCGTATATTGCAAAAACTTTTGGTGAGATATCCGAAGAGTATAGTCTTGATAAGAAAAAGGCGATTGCAGATAGAGATTATACAGGAAAGGCTATTCAAAGAATTCCGGCTTGGTCGGCAAAGCCGAATCAGAACAATCATAAAATTATAAGAGCATTCTTTACAGCTGAGGATTCCTTCGGAAGCGTGACTCTCGACATGATGGAAAAACTTTGCGGAGACAAGTCAAAATCTGAATTATATGTTGCTAATTTTAAGAATAATTATGCTCAGATGAAACTTGATGGTCCTAAGACGTATGGAAAAGTGTTTGAGGATGATGGGGAAAATGTTTGGATCTGGAAAGAGGTAGAAGTGGTACTTCGAAAATTTAAGGATGATTTCTTGGAATAGATGGGTGCAACAGCAATAACAATGATACGGATTGTAGTATTTGCAAGCAAGTATTAGATATTACATTTCATGTGACTATTATTTAGAGGAAATTTATATATGTATAAGAAAAGTGAAATAGAAATAGAAGTATTACCAGCGAATGAGGGGGACTGTATATTAATTACAATTGAAAAAGAAGATATACATATACTTATAGATGGTGGAACTGCAGAGACATATAGAAATTATTTAAAAACTCGTTTGATTCAGTTAAGAAATGAAGGAAAGGTAATTGACTTATTAATTGTTACACATATTGATAATGATCATATAGGAGGAATAATTGAGCTGCTTAAGGAAAATGGCTCAGATATGGATTCTAAAATAATCAGAATTAAAAACATATGGCATAATAGTTATAGACATTTACAGTTTGAGAAAAATCAGAAGTTAGGTAGATCTGAAAAAAATATATTGAATAAGATTATCACTAATGGAGAAGTTTACTTTAATTATAATTTAGGTAAGAATAATCCGATTAGTGCGATACAGGGAACAACACTTGCTTGGTTAATATTTGAAGGTGGTTATCATTGGAATGAACAATTTGATAAACAGGCTGTCATGAATAATGGAATAAATTATCAATTTGGAAAAGAATGTTTTATAACAGTATTAAAACCCAATATTTCTGATTTAGAGCAGCTTGGTAAGAAATGGAAGAGAGATTTAAAGAAATCAAAATATTCATTTGTATTTTCGGAAGATAAGTTATTTGATGACGCTTTTGAATACTATTGTCGTTGTATGCCAACAGATGGAAATGGAAATAATGAAAAGATATGTTATTCAGACCATAATACAGAAGAAATGACTATTGAAGAAATTTCTAAAGAACCAATGAGTGAGGATAATTCTATTACAAATAGGTCTTCTATTTCAGTAATAATTAGATACAGAAATAAAAAGCTCTTGTTTTTAGCGGACAATATAGCTGATGGTGTTCTAGAGTATTTATCACAAGAAGACAGGGTGTATTCGTTGGTAAAATTACCACATCATGGATCCGCAAATAATATTAGTGATGATTTTGTTGAATGTATAGAATCCGATACATATTTGGTTTCAACAAATTCAGAAAAGTATAATCATCCTGATATAGAAACATTGGCAAAAATTGCATGTAAGAGAACAGAGTATGTTAAGAGAATATATTTTAATTATAAAATTGACAAAGTTGCAGATTTTGAAAAGAAGATTTACGGAATGAATGATATAGAGTTTGTTTATTTAGGGGAAGGGCAGAAAATATATCTGTAGAAGGTGAACTGAAATGGATAATTTAAAATCTGCTGTAGCTTTACTCATCTGTGGAAAAGAACAAGGTACAGCATTTCTAATTAGCAACACATTAGCACTAACGATGACACATTGTGTTGAGGATGCAATTGAAAATGGAGAGGATATAAAACTTGCCTTTAAAAATATTCCTGGTCAAGATGAAATAAATATAAAGGCATCTATTGTATCATATGAAGAAGATTATCCTGTATCTGTTTTAAGATTGGATAATGAAATTCAAATTGAACCATTGGGTATATTTTGTTGTGAAGATCACATTAGTCAAGAAGAAAAACTTATAGCGTATGGATATCCTCATGTAAAAGGGGATGAGGGATATCCTATTAATATATTTATCAATGACTATTTGAGTGAAAATGTAGTCAATGATGGTGATGTGACGTTAGTAATTGATCCTAAAATTCGAATAGAAAACTTTGCAGGAATGTCTGGAAGTCCAGTTGTTTATAGAAACAATGTGATAGGAATATTGATTGAGCAGGGAATAGAATCAATAGGTAATAACCGAAAGGCTGTCGATGTAAAAATGATTAGTATTAAAAGAATACAAAAGTTGCTCGACAATGTTAGAATTCAGTATTCATCAATAAAGTATGTGGAATTACAAGATGAATTAAGAAAGATGCAACAACCAAAGGAGTATCGTGAAGATGGTTGTTATTATGATGAAAGAAAAAAGAATTACAAAGAAAAATACGTTGCGGATTACTGTGAATTAGATGGTGCTATTGAAGATTATGAAAAATCAATTGAAATTAAATTGAAAAGTATTTTCTCAATTAAGAATAAGGGCAATATAAAAAAGGCCTGGGATGAATTGCGAGAGTTGACAGCGATGGTGAGAGGAAGTAAAAGTAAACCATCTAAAATGCTATCACGTTTATATTATTTACAAGCATGTTGGTATCTTGATGATTATGAGGATAGTGGTAATGCACAAAAATATATCAAGAAAGCTTTGGAAATAAACCCGGATTATGATTGTAGAAATTATAATGCGAAAAAACTCTTTATGGAGGGAAATGTTGTTGAAGTCAAGAAAGTGCTCTATCCTATTGATAACGTATCTATATTAAATACATACATACAACTATGTGTATATAATATAGAAATTGAAGATGCGTATGAAGTTTTTGAAAGTAGTAAACACTTGGCTAATGATGGGACTTACTATTTGATGTCCTTAATATGTATCTTAGATGGGGATTATGCATTAGCGCATCAGTATATGAAGAAGGCAAATGAAGAAGATAAGGATATGCCACTTCATATTATGATGGAAGGAGTGATTTTGTATTGGGAGTTACTTCCGTCAAATATGATATATGGTGATAGTCTGTTGCCTTCCATGTATGTAAATTCAATGCTTTTGTTAAATAGCGAATTGAAGCAAAAAGTCAATGAAATAGTGTCTTTATATCAAAAAGCATATGAACTGGCTGAAATTGCAGAAAACACGGAATTACAGAAACAGATATTAGTTGTATGGTTGAATACACTTTCAATATCTGATGAATATAGAGAAGAAGGTTATAAAATTGCCTCTAAACTAATGGAATTAGAACCATATCAGTGTCAAGCAGTTATTTACTTTTGCATTACTGGAAAAGAAATACCACTTAGAAAAGATTTTGACCCCACAGAGATTGTTCAAAAAAAAGGAAACAATATTGAATCAATGATTTCTTGTGTGTATTTGTTCATGAACAAAAAGGATTATGTGTCAGCATATAAAAAGTTAAAAGAGTATCGTTTTAAATTTGAAGAGATGCACATGATGAGTCATTGGTTTGAGCTGGCGATACGATGCTGTGATGATTCAAAACAGTTGAGCCAAATGCAAGATAGTTTAGATAAATTCGACATGGATTTAACTACAAAAGAGAGAATTGACGGAATGATTTTAGAGGCGCTTGGGGAAAATGAAAAGCTCATAAATCATGCATTGTCATTATATCAGCAAACAAATCTAGAAATAGATTTGATAAATCTTATTAATTGTTATGAAAAAAATCAGGATTGGAAGAATGCTGAATATTATTGCAACGATTGGTTAAAAAAATTTCATAATCCTATGGCAAACATAAAAATAGTAAGATATCTTGCATTACAAAATAGACAAGAAGAATGTTTGAATAAGGTATGCGAGCTTAGAAAATCTGGACAGAAAGAATGTCTTACAAAAGAGGTCTTGTTTTATGAAGTTCAGGCACTTAAAATTTTGGGAAAATATAGTGAAGCGATAGAAAAAGGTGAAAACTTATGGAGTAAAGAAGTGTCTCCTAAAATACTTTTTTTGCTGGCGGAATGTTATTATTTGAATGTTCAGGAACAAGAGGCAATTTACACTTTAAGAGACGGCATTAAAAAGGGAATAAAAAATGTTGAAGTATATCAGATGTATGCGGAATACAATAAAAGAATTAGTGTTAGCGAGTCTGAGAAATATGTAAAAAAAGCGTTGATACAATCGGATAACGATCCGAATGTAATGATGTGGGCAATGAATTTCCTCTATTCAATTGGAAAGAGTGATAGTGCATCCGAATTATTTGTTAAACTACAAGCTTTAGACAAAGTGGATTGCTTTAGAACATTGACTTTTAAAGAAGCTAAGGAATGGATTGATAAAGTTGAGGAAGAAAGTAAAAAACGATATGAAATGTATATGAAGTGTCAATTCCCATATCACTTATTCTTTGACCACTCAGGGAATGCTAGTTATACATTGTATTGTCAGCAGTTATGGAGTAACAATATTAATAATTCAGTAGGAAAACAATTGTTATTAACAACGTTCGGAGGGCATCATGATTCAATTGAAGAAATAAAGAAAACATTGGGACAAGCAATAACTATTGATTTCTCTTCGTTAATTCATATGAAACATTTTGAGATATTAGATGATATTAAATCGTGTTGGAACCAAATAGTTATATCGGGAAATATTAGCAATATTATTGCTTCAGAACAAAATAAATGTTTGCCAAGTCAACCTGATATGTTAGCAGCAAAGGAAAAAATGGTGGCTACATGGAGAAGAAAACCGCTTAATTACATTGAATTACCTTCACAAAACGATTTGAAAAAATGGGTTGAAACTGGAATTAATCTGGGTGATATTGTTCCGTATGAGCTTGCAAAGTGTAATAATTTGATTTTAGTTTCTGATAATTTTATATCTGATTTATTAGAAGAGTCATATAAAATAACAGACGAAATGAGAAATAATGTTATTTCGCCCTATGAATTATTAGCCATTTTAGAAAAGAGAGGAGATATTAATAGTGAATTTAAAAATAAATATAAGAGAGGTAGAAAACTAAGAGAAGGAAATGAATTAATTGATACACTTGTTGGCTATAATGGAAAGTTGCCTATTTTAGTTGATGAAAATTTTTTGCGAGAAATGTTCGAAATGGATGGAGTGTCAGTTATTTCGCAAAAATGTAATATTCATGTAATTAGCAATATTTTTGATAATATTGAGAGTGAAATGAAGCGAGTCGAATTGGCAAAGGATGCTTATGTTTTTTTGGAAGATTTAAAAAACGATATTCAAGAGAATAAAGAAGCTGGATATATTGGTTATTATGGCTTCTACGAAGATGAACATAAAAGAAAGAATGAAATATTTACTAATGATTTTCTGGATTTATTTCACTATGCATCTTTAAATAGTCATATACTTGTTTGTGATGATAGATGGGCAAATAGTTACAATAATTTTAATGATTGTTTTATCTATTCCGTTACTGATATTGTAGAGTTACTACATGAGCAAAGAATTATTTCGGATGAGAAGTATATTAATGTTATTACACAAATGTTTAATGAAGGTTATGCATATATTGTTCCGCCATTTGAATATGTGAAATTGTTATTGGAACAAGTGCCAGACGGAAAGGATGTTAGTCAAGAGATTCCAGAAGAACTTTCTATAATGTGTGATTATTTGGTTTATATTACAGCATCAGAAAGTAAATTAGATGATGATATGATACATCAGGGTGTAATGCCAGAATCTGCCGGATACATGTATAACCTGCAAAGAGAATTAATAAAGCTTATGAAATATGTATGGTGTACTGAACGGGGTGAGTTATGGAAATGCCAAGTATCAGATTGGTTATTAGCTAATTATTCTGTCTTTTCATACCGCACAGTGATGAACGAGAGTGTTGACAGTGGTAATCAAAATTATTATGAGTTAGAACTTTCAAATTTCTTGTTTTCAGGTTTTTGTGAAATTCCGGGTAATACATATAGGAAAGAATATTATAGTTGGTTATTTAACTGGTTTAGCAAAAATAGTCAATGGAAAAATGGATTAGAGGATAGACTAATACAATCATTAGCTAATCTTATATGTGAAGTATATAGACATGAAAGTGGCACTCCATATAAAGATATTGGGATTGGAATGTTAGTTTTATCTGTAACAGCTGATATGCCAGAATACTATAGAGATCTGATCAGAAAAAATGCATCAATAGCACCAATAATAGAAAAATTTGAGGATAATTTTGTTTATTTAGGAGAAAAAGATTTTATTCTACGAGAACATTTTAATCAATGGCTTGAGGATGCAATGAAACAGGGAATTGATTGTAGTATCATAAGAACAAACGAAACAACGAAGAGACAATATACAATAACATTCATTGTAAATGAGTTGTTTCACCAAGGGTTTAAGATTGAATACATTGACGATGCTAGAAATAAGAGAATACATTTCTTTAGAATTGATCAAGCAATGTTACTCTGTCAAGATGCTCTGTTGAGAACAAAAGGATTGCTCTCTCTGAGTAGCTTTATTACGGATTTAGATATGAAAGAATACCAGAGAAATCTAAATCGTATAAATTGGGGAGAGATAGTTGATAAGATTGTGTCAGAAATAAAGTCGAGAGAAGATTATATTGTATACATCATTCGTTATATGTTGGAAAATGAAACTCGATTGTTTTCCATAGAAGATTTATTTCCGGATAGTATAGAATTATTTGAGAATGTACTAGCGAATAATTCAGAGGATGATGTATTTAAAAGGGGGAATCAATGGTTACAAGATAGTGACAAAAATGTCTTTAATGTATTTTGGCAATTGATTATATACATATATAACTATTTTAGGAGAAGTGAGACTTATTTGACTTTTACAGAAAAAGATTCTCTTGTTGTTGCAAATTATTTTGCAGATATTGTACTAACACAAATTACTCAATTAAATGAAAGCAAGAGGCTAAAGTATACTTTACAAGAATTGTCAAATTGGTTGTTACAGCTAAATGATAGTATGGGATTCCTTGATAATTTTAAAAATAATGTCATCTCACAAGAAGAAAAAGCTGGAATAGAACAAGAGATAACTGAGTATTTTAGTTTAACCAATTTACAACATGCAAGTGGTAATGAGATAGTAAGTATTTGTAAAAAAATGTATTTTTTTGAAGGCGAGGATTTACAAACATATTTATTGTTAATAAAAGAATGGATAATAGAACATTGTAAAAAAGAAGGAGTAGATGAGGAAAAGGAACTCCTAAGTGTTATGGAATATTATGTGTGTGTTGTAAATAAAGAAAAGCCAAATCAAATTGTTAATAGCTATCTTGAATTATGGGAGGAAATTATAAATCAAGGTATTCATATTGAACTGTCAAAGAGCTCGATGTATATACTTCGAAGATGTATTACGAGTTTTAGTTTCGAACAAGGAATAAGGATGAGAAAAATTATTGAAAAGATAAGTTTACAAAGGTAGAGAAGCATATAAAAAATCATCCAATAGAGAGGAGCGTTCATATGGAACTTAAATCGACAGAAGCGGGATATGTTAATAAGAAGAATCAGAAAAACCTTGGTAAGACATCAAAGCCAGGGACAGATAATAACCAGTGGTTTTATCAGATGGAATGTTTAGATTGTGGTCATAAGTATTTTGCAAATGGCTCTGATATTTGGCAGAGAAAATGTCCAAAGTGCCAAGGGGGTCAAGCATAAAGAAATAAAATTTCTGGTGGCTTACAAGTATGTTATGTGTTATAATAATTCTGTAAATGTATTGGTGTGTATTATGAATAAATGAATCGTGATACACATATGATACACTTTACTTCTGGAACAGATGGAAAAATGCCATATCTCATGGAAAAATGAATTGAGAAGAGTGTGTTTGTACTGAGTTTTAGACTGAGTGGAACTATGAAATCCCAGAGTTTGAATAACGGACAGAAATGCCGAAAGCCTGTATTTATGCGGGTTTCCGGCATTTGTTTTATCAAATGGCTCTAGTCTGGCTCTATTTGTGGGGAGAGTAATTGATGCAAATGTAATTATTCAGAAGAATGAAAAGGAAAAAATGATATGAAGAAATGCAAACTTCTTTTATTTGATTTAGACGGAACTTTATTACAGAGTGACAAAACAATATCAACCAGAACATTATCAGCTCTAAAAAAATGCAGGGGAAATGATATATTGATAGGTGTTTCCACCTCCAGAAGTGAGCAAAACTCTTTGGTATTTTTAAATGAATTGATGCCCGATATTTTAATATCGAGTGGAGGGGCATTAGTAAAATACAAAACAGAATATATTTATAGGGCAGAATTTTCCGAAGAAGAAACGAATGTGATGATTGACATGGCAAGAAATATTTGTGGAAATGATTGCGAAATTACGATAGACACAATAGATGCACATTATTGGAATTATAAAATAGATCCTAAGAAGTTAGATAAGAGTTGGGGAGATAGTATTTATACAGATTTTTCAGATTTTAACGAATGTTCATTAAAAATGTGTGTTGAGATATTTAATCAAGATAAGGCAGATAAGCTGACTCGAAGTCTCTCTGATTGTGATTGTATTCGTTTCTCTGATGGATTTTGGTACAAGTTTACAAAAAAGAATGTGACGAAAGAAAACGCAATTATGAAGATTACGGAAGTATGTGGATTTAGTACAGATTCAATTATTGCATTTGGAGATGATTATGCAGATATCGGAATGCTTGAATTATGTGGAACAGGTGTTGCAATGGGGAATGCGATTGATGAGGTAAAAGAGAGAGCTGATATTGTAATTGGTTCAAATGATGAAGATGGTATTGCGGGTTTTATTGAAAATGAAATATTATAGATATGTACATGGAGAGGAAATATGGTGGAAGTAAAATTTTATGATACGGTTAATGATGAACTATTGAAATTTGCAGTGATTATCTCACAGAGTAACGGCAAGTGGGTATTTTGCAAGCATAAAGAAAGAGATACATATGAAGTGCCGGGAGGGCATAGAGAAGCTGGAGAGGATATTTTAGAAACTGCTAAGAGAGAACTTCAGGAAGAAACAGGTGCCATACAGTTTGATATTA
>ERZ824978.1863-NODE-1863-length-20419-cov-3.374975_pt1 | contig 20419 bp, 20 predicted proteins | sample MGYA00519860_ERZ824978 | MGnify/ENA primary metagenome ERZ824978 (study PRJEB31778, sample SAMEA3449184) | human gut metagenome | biome: human gut; feature: human-associated habitat; material: faeces | place: United Kingdom | collected 2010/2012 ... | reverse complement strand
GAGCGGCGTTCTGCGCGTATGGCTCTGCGAGGGCTGGGCGGCGGGACGCAGCATTGCCGGCTGGATCAACGCTTCTGCCGCCGTATTTGAGCGCACGCACGACGGCGTTTTCATTCAGGTTACAATCGTGGACAGCGAAACACTCGCGCGGCTTCCTGAATCGGGATTGAATTTGCCGGATCTGATTTTGTTTCCAACCGGCGCGCTGAATGCCGAAACGCCGCTCGATCCCGAATCGCCCGTCCGCCCGATTGCGCTCGGCGGGTATCTCTGGGCAATCAATCGGACGCTGATCGACCGTGTGCCCGCCGATCTGAGCAAAACGCCCGTCGGTTTGCCTATGGACACGCCGGAAAACTGTTATTCGGCGGCTCTGCTCGCCCTGTGCTCAGGCAGCAGTCCGGAATCCGGCGCACAATCGCGCGGTGGGATGGATCTCGGGCTGGATTCAAGCGCAACGCCCGCGCCCGTTGAATCCTCGCCGCGATGCACACTTCCGGAAAACCTGACCGCCGCTGCGGACGCATTCGATCAGTTCATCTCCGGTCAGCTCACGCTGATTCCCGTTTCACTCAATGACATTTCGCGGCTCGAACGGCTTTCCGAGCGCGGCAAGGCACCGGACTGGCAGGTGCTCGCGCCGGGAAATCTGGCGTTTACCGATCAGGCGCTTTACCTTGCGGTGCCCGAATCCAATTCCGATCGACTGCCGCTCGCTCGCGCATTTGCGAAGCAATTATTGGAAGGCGAAGCGCAGAGCGAACTCGGCAAACGCGGTCTGATTCCCGTGTGCGACGTGCCGCTCGGTCTGCCGAGCACCGATCCCTTATGCATACTCGCGGAATCATTGTATACATCGTGCGTTTATTTGCCGGATGCTTTTTCATCCATTCCAAGCAATGTTCCGATTAACCCGAACATTGCTGAGCAGACATTCGCCAATATATCCGGAATTCGCGAATGGGTGCATGAATAAACGCTATCATAATAGGCAGAAACTCGTCATTGAATTTTGCCGAAAAGCGTGTTATAATGACCTCAAACGAATCTACATAGATGGAGAAACGCGATGAAGAGCAATCTTTCCCCCGAAATGCGCGCAAAGACGCATTCAAACATCCTCGTCGTTGCCGCGGGCATGGCGATGCTGGGCGTGCTGGTGTATCTGAACAACATTTTAACCGGAATCAACATGCTGCTCGGTGTGATCACGCCGTTCCTGATCGGCATCGGGCTCGCGTTCCTGCAGCTGCCGATCGTGCGCAACGTGGAGCTGGTTCTGAAAAAAACGCTGTTCCGCCGCTGCGAACGCCCGAAGCTGATGCGCGCCATCAGCACGACGATCGCGCTTTTGGCGGTGCTCGCGCTGCTGACCGCGTTTCTGGGCATTCTCCTGCCGCAGATCGTTTCGTCCGTTCGATCGCTGATTTCGATCATCGGCGCTTTTGTAAACGAAAACGCCGAAAGCATGAACCAGCTGCTCGGGCAGATCAAATTTCTGTCGTTCGAAGGCGCGCAGGTCGCGCTGGACTGGCAGAAAATCTTTGAAGAGCTCACGAAGAATATCATGCCGCTGCTCGACAGCATCATGGTTGTTTCCAGCGCGATTTATCAGCCGGTGTTCCAGCTGTTCATCGGGCTGATCACCGCGTTTTACCTTCTGATGGACAAGGAGCATCTCTGCGCGCAGTTCAAAAAGATTACCTATGCGTTTGTTCCGAAGGAAACGAGCGAATCGCTGATTTACTGGACGCGCCGTGCCAGCCGGATTTTCTCGGGCTTCCTGTCCGGAAAGATCATCGATTCGATCATCATCGGCTGCCTGTGCTATGTCGGAATGCTGATTTTTAGAATCGAATACCCGCTGCTGATCAGCGTGATCGTCGGCATCACGAACATTCTGCCGTTCTTCGGTCCGTTCATCGGCGCGATTCCGAGCATTCTGATTCTTCTGATCGTAAATCCCTACAGCGCGCTGTGGTTCGGAATTTTCATCATTATTTTGCAGCAGATCGACGGAAACATCATCGGGCCTTTGATTCTGGGCGATTCCGTGGGCATCGAGCCGCTTTGGATTATGATTTCGATCGTTATCGGCGGCGGACTGTTCGGATTTACGGGAATGCTCCTGAGCGTTCCTGCGTTCGCGCTGCTGTACGCGATTCTGCGCGCGCTCGCGGATTCGCGGCTGAAAAAACGCGGAATGCCTGTTCCGTCCAATGAATACCTGAATTTTCCGCCGCAGCGCGACGACGATTCTCCCCACCGCAGCAGACTGTTCCGAAAGGGCAAAAAGAAAAATGCTTCCCGCTGAATTTATCAATGAAATCCGCGCGCAGCTCGGCGATGAAACCGAAGCGTTTCTGCGTGCGCTCGATGCGCCGCCGACACTCGCAATGCGCATAAACACGCTGCGCCCCTGTGCGGAAGACGCTGCAAAGCCGTTTGCGGGCGAACGCGTTCCGTGGGCGGCAGACGGAAGATACCTGATTTCCGGCGCGCGTCCCGGCGCGTCGCTCGCGCATACCTGCGGCGCGTTCTATCTTCAGGAAGCGAGCGCGATGGTATCCGCGGCGGTGCTGAACGCGCAGCCCGGCGAAAAAATTCTCGATCTGTGCGCCGCGCCCGGCGGAAAAAGCTCGCAAATTGCATTCGCCATGCGCGGTCAGGGCGTGCTCGTTTCGAACGAGCCGATTCCAAGCCGTGCGAAAATTCTCGCGGAAAACCTTGAACGTCTCGGCGTCGTAAACGCAATCGTGACGAACGAATACCCCGAGCGTCTTTATCCCAAATGGCGCGAACTTTTTGATGCGGTGCTCGTCGATGCGCCCTGTTCCGGCGAAGGAATGTTCCGCCGCGAACCCGCCGCGCGCGACGAATGGAATCCGCGTTCTCCGGAAGGCTGCGCGCGAAGGCAATCCGGCATTCTCGATTGCGCCGCGGAAATGGTGCGACCCGGCGGGCGGCTGGTCTATTCCACCTGTACATTCAACCGAACGGAAAACGAATTCACGATCGAGGCGTTTCTCGGCCGCCATCCCGAATTTACGCCGGAGGAATTCTCGCTGCCCAGGCTCGGCAATTCTACGAATGGCGCGCTCCGCGTCTGGCCGCACCGCGCGCAGGGCGACGGGCATTTCGTCGCGCGCCTGCGAAAAGCGGGCGAACCGACTGCGCCGATCAAAATGAAGCCCCCGCGCGAAAGGAAAAAGCCGCAGCGCCCTGCAAAAACCGTGTCCGAAGAGAGCAACGAATCGCTGATCGCCCGCCTTTCCGAAATCGCGACACTGCCGATTGTGCTTCTAAACGGCACGCCCATCCGTCAGGCGGATTACATTCACCTGCTCCCCGCCGGCGCGCCGCCTCTGGACGGCGTCCGCACCGCAAAACCGGGGCTTTGCCTGATGCGCGTCGGCCGCAGCCATATTCAGCCGATGCCCGCGCTGGCAATGGCGTGCACGGACGAATCCACCCCGCGCGACTGGCTCGCCACCGCGCATAATACATTCGAGCTTCCCGAACCTGAAGCGCTCCGCTTCCTGAACGGCGAACGCCCGGAATCCAGCGATGGCAAAAAGCGCTGGACGCTGCTGACCTGCAATCGCCTCCCGCTGGGCTTCTGCAAGCTGGCGTAAATTCACATTGAAAGGAAGAGCATTCATGTCCGACCTGCTGCGTCTCGACAAAATCCTCAGTCTCGCCGGAATCACCCGCACCGCCGCGCGCAAAATTATCGCCGCCGGCCGCGTAACCGTGGGCGATACCGTTCAGCGCGACCCCGGCTTCAAGGCGCGCATCCCGGACGTGCGCGTCGACGGCGAACTGCCCGGCGCGGAGACGGAAATTCACCTCATGCTCAACAAGCCCGCCGGCGTAATCACCGCCACAGAGGACAAAAAGCTCCCGACTGTCGTCGATCTCCTGCCGGAAAAATATCAAAACCGCAAAATCGGTCCCGTCGGCAGGCTCGATCGCGATGTGACCGGTCTCGTCATCCTTACCACGGACGGCGAAATGGCGCATCACCTGATCTCGCCGCGCCACAAGGCGGAAAAGCGCTATCGCGCTATCTGTGAAGGCTCGCTTACACAGGCGGACGCGGATGCATTCGCCGCCGGAATCGAGCTCTCCGATTTCACCGCGCTGCCCGCGAAACTGGAAATTCTTTCCTCCGGCGAATCCGAATCCACCGCGGACGTGATCCTTGCCGAGGGCAAATTCCATCAGGTCAAGCGGATGTTCATCGCGATCGGTCATCCGCTCAAATCCCTTTCGCGATTGCAAATCGGCGGCGTAACGCTCGATCCCGCGCTGAAGGAGGGCGAATTCCGTCCGCTGACCGAAAGTGAAATTCAAAATCTGAGATCCTATTGAGGCAAACGAAAATGATTGCATACCACGTCGCCACGGATTCGCCCATTCAGCCCGGTCAGATAATTGCGTTTGATGAAAATCATCGCAGCGGCGTATATCTGCGCGTTCACGAAAAGCTGAATCTGATCCGCGACATCTATTCAAATCCCGAAAAATACCGCGATCACACGCTCGGTCATCATACCGCCGTCGCACTGCGCGAGCTGGCGCTCGAGGAAGTTCGATTGAATCGTTATCCAAATTTTCCATCAAGAATGGAATGTTTATACGCATCCGAAACGCTCGATGAAGCGGAAAAATGGGCGCAGTTCTTCCTGAAAATCGGTCGCCCAACGTTCTCGATCGCAAAAATCGAATCGCTGGGCCGGGTATTCGCCGGCGATGCGGCAAAGTGCTTCGAAGGTCGAATCGACCATAAAGAGAATCTCCGTCTCGCGGAGCAATACTGGCAGTCCACCGCCGCCGACGTAAAGGAGCTTCTGATCGGCGACAAAATCAGAGTTCTCGAAATTGTGAAAACCTTTGAATAAAACGTGCAAAAGGGCGCTTCCCGCGAAGCGCCCTGCGAATTTCACCAAAGCTGTTCAAACCCAGCGTTCAATCTCCTCCGCAATCCGCGCGCAGGCATAACAGCCCACCCCGCAGCCGGTTCGCAAACCAACTGCCGCAAATTCGCGCGCGCGCCGCGAATACGTCTTCACCTTCGAAGGTTCCGGCTGTTCAATCCGTTTCAGTCCCTCCGAAAACAGCATAATCCCCGCCGAAACTCCCGAATCGGCAGGACTGGGCTCTTCCGCAAAGCCGTTCGGACGATTGGTGCAACGCACTTCGCCCGCGGGAATGGCTCTCGCATCGGCGGGACGGCCTGCTTTGATAGAATTGTTTGAGAAATTCTCGCGGCGAGTTTCTCCCATCGAAACGACCTTTGAATCAGCATTTCGACCCGCCATATTCACCCCGCGAAAGCGCTCCAGCGAATGCGAAAGGAATCCACGCGGTGCAAATCTCCGCTCAAATTCAATCATCAACTCCGCCCGCGGCGAAATCAGCAACGCGCCATTCGAAAAAGCGCAATCAAACCCAATTTGCATCAGCTCGCGCTTCAACGCTTCCTCAAGCCTGATTTCATTCGACGATTCGCAGCGCAGATTATCTTCGATCGTTTGTTCTCCGCTACAGCAATTCCGTTTCGGCAGCCGCACAAAATACAGCGCCTCCCCTTTGTCGCAAAGAATTACCACGCCCTCCGGCAATGCCGAACGCACGTGCGCACGCAGTTCCCGAGCATATTTCTTCAGCGAATTCAATTCATAATTATACATTCAAAGTATCAGCCTGCTTTCCGAACATCCGGCAATCGCTATCGACGCTTTCGCACATTGCACAGCTTTACAGAGTATTCCTCACTACGTACCATGCGCTGCATTTTCCTGCGCGAAAACCGCCGCTATCCTCTCAAAACCTCTGGCAAGAACTCCGCAATATCTCCGGCGACCATTCCGCGCGAACCGTATTTCCACTGCGCGCATTCGCCTGCCAGTCCGTGTATCTCGCTCGCCAGCGCCGCATTCAGCGCCGTCGTTCGCTCCGATTTTTCCGCAATCAGCGCGCCCATGATACCCGACAGTATATCTCCGCTGCCGCCGCGCGCCATACCGCTGCATCCCGACGCGCTCACGAACGTCTCTCTGCCATCCGAAATCACGCAGCTCGCGCCTTTGAACAGCGCGCACGCTCCGAGCTCGCTCAGTCTCCGCGCCGCTGCAATCGGATTTTGAAGCAGCTCGTCCAGCCCGTCCGTCCCGCGCAGCAGCCTTCGCGCTTCACCCGGGTGCGGCGTGATCACATGATATTTGCGCAGCAGGCCCTGCATTCCGTTTGCAGCGATCAGATTCAGCGCGTCCGCATCGATCACCGCCGGCAACCCGCTTTCCAGAACCGCACGCACCGCGTCGGGGTTGGCGCGCATCGAAAGTCCGCAGCCGACGACCGCCGCTGTTTTTCCGACAAATGCCGCGCGCAGCGCATCCGTTCCCGCGATCGCGCCGTCCTTTTCCGGCAGCGGCACGCACATTGCGCCCGGAACCAGCGTCTGCAAAATCGGCACGATCGATTCGGGGCACGCGATAGTGACCAGTCCGACGCCCGTTCGCATCGCGCCGCGCGCGCACATCACTGCCGCACCCGCCATGCCGAACGATCCCGCGACGATCAGCAAATGCCCGCACAGGTTTTTATACACATTGCGCCGACGCGCCGGAAGTTGCCGCGCCACGTCGCCCGCATCCATCAGGCGAATCGGCGATTCAAACGCCGCGTCCGGAAATCCGACGGGTGCAATCGAAACTTCGCCCGAAGCCTCCAGCCCGTCCTGCAAAAACAGCCCCGGCTTTCCAAATCCGAACGCGACCGTCCGCGCCGCGCGCACGCAATGCCCATATGCCCTGCCCGTTTCGCCGTTCAGACCGGACGGAATGTCCGCGGCGATCACCGGCGCGGCGCTTTCGTTCATCCGATCGATCCACGCCGCATAAGCGCCGTCCGGCTCGCGCGAAAGCCCCGTTCCGAGCAGCGCGTCGACCCACGCGGCAGGCTCTTCCGAAACGGCGTTCACGATTGGAACGCCCGCATTCTCCGCGCGGCGCAGGTTCTCAAGCGCATCCGCCGAGCGCAGCGGCTTTGGAATCACGATTTGCGTTTCATACTCGTCCTTCAAAATCCGCGCGCAGGCGATTCCGTCTCCGCCGTTTCCGCCGCTGCCGCAGGCGAAAATCACTTGTCCGCCCGCCGGAACCGTTTCGCGAACCACATCCGCCAGCGCTTCCGACGCACGCTCCATTGCATCGATCGATTTTACGCCTGTCGCTTCAAAATATCGTGCCTCGCACGCGCGCATATCCTCCGGCAAAATCAGTCTTCTCATCCGAATTGCCCCCTTTTTTCCATTATAATCGCGATTTGCGGCACGGGCAAGCGTTTTTTACGCAATCTCCCTGCCCCGCGCGCGAAAAATGGTATAATCATTCTTCGAGAAAAAGCGAGCGCTATGCCAAACATTCCCTTTTCCGCGGATTCCTCGAGCTTCGTCTATGTCGCCAACGCGGCGCCGGACGTCATTCATGAAATGTGCATTGCACGACCTGCAATCTCATCAGCGCGCGCATCGGAAACGTCGTCCAGCGAGCAGCAGGTTCGCGTTTTCTCCGCACCGACGTCCTCGTTGGTATACAGTTTCATCGTCGCCCCAATGCAGTCATAGCCCATTTCGCGCACCAGAAACGCCGCGACCGACGAATCCACGCCCCCACTCATTGCAATCAGCGCCCGTTCCTTCACCATTCATCCCTCCGCACGCAAATTTCCCGACGCTGTAACTATTCGCGTCGGGAAAACGATATTTCTCTTTTTATTCGACCACGCCGCCCTCGACCACGAGGTTATCCGGATTGACCGCTTCGCCGTAAACATCCTTCAGCGTCGCGTCAAAATCCTGATGGAAGAACTGCTCGTCCGCGAGCTTCACGATCTCTTCGTCGATGAAATCCTTCACCGTGGTATTGCCCTTCTGAACTGCGGGTGCGATCGTATCGAGGCTGCCGAGTGATTCGATCCCCACCGTAAATCCCGGATTCGCAATCGCCCATGCGAGCACCTCGGTGTTGTCCGTCGAGAGCGCGTCGCCGCGGCCGTCGAGCAGCGCGTTGAACGCTTCAGTATAGGTGTCGAATTTCAGAAGCTTTACTTCCGGATGATTCTCGGTGAAATACGTTTCCGCGGTCGTTCCCTTGCTCACGATCAGCGTCTTGCCGTTCAGCTCGTCCACATTCGTAATGACCGCGCCGTCCGGCGAAACCACGCCCAGCGCCACCTTCATATAAGGAAGCGCGAAATCCACCGCCTCGGCGCGCTCGGGCGTTACCGTAAAGTTCGCCAGAATCACATCCACCTTCGCGCTGGTCAGATATTCCACGCGATTCGGCGCATCCACCGAAACCAGCTTGAGCGTTACACCCAGATCCTCCGCCAGGCGCTTGGCAAAGAACACATCGTAGCCCTGATATTCGCCGTTTTCATCTACATAGCCGAAGGGTTTCTTATCGGAAAACACGCCGATCACGATCTCGCCGCTATCCTTGATTTCGTCCAGCGTGCGCGCCGTCGAATCCGCATATGCCGCAGTCGTCAGAGCCAGAATCAGAACCAGTACCAAAGCAAATACCTTACGCATTTTGATAATCTCCTTTATCTTTGTCGTTTGAATTCAAAGCCGCCTTTTCGAACCGCCGACACGCGTCCGTCGCCCGAACGGGATTTACGCCGCGAACCATTCAAACACCTCCAAATAAAAAGACGGACAGCCGCAAATGCGATTCTGCCCGCCCCGAATTCAAAAAACGTCTATACGACGCCCCTCAGGACGAGCCCCACGGAACAACAACAGCGCATCATCATGATTCCCGTCCTCCTTTTTATTAACTATCAATCCACTAGATAAATGGATTATATCCGTAATCCCCGAATTTGTCAACCCATGAATTCACATTTAACCGTTTCTTATCGTTTATAATCAAACGACTGCAAAAACTGCGCTGCGCGCTCGGTTTTCGGCTGATGAAAGAATGTTTCCGGCGCGCTTTCCTCGACGATTCCGCCGTTTTCCAGAAAGATCACGCGATCGGCGACTGCCTCGGCAAAGCGCATCTCGTGGGTCACGATCAGCATCGTCATGCCGCCGCGCGCCAGATCGAGCACGACCTCCAGCACCTCGCGCACCATTTCCGGATCGAGCGCAGCGGTGATTTCATCCAGCAGCAGCACCTCCGGATGCATCAGCATTGCCCGAACGAGCGCGACGCGCTGCTTCTGACCGCCGGAAAGCTGATTAGGCGTCGCGTGAATCCGATCGCCCAGCCCCACGCGCTCCAGCGCCTTCACTGCCTCGGCTTCCACTTCCGCGCGCGGACGCTTCAGCGCCTTCGTTGGACCCAGCGTAAGATTCGCCATCACGTCCATATGCGGAAACAGATCGTAGCTCTGAAATACCATGCCGACCTTACGGCGTACCTCGGCAAGATTGCCCTTTTCGTCGATTCGTGCGCCGTTTAAGCGGATTTCCCCGCCGTCGATCTTCTCAAGCCCGTTCAGGCACCTCAGCAGCGTGGATTTGCCGCAGCCGCTGGGCCCGACGACCACCGCGACTTCGCCCTTGTGAATCTGAATTGTAATTCCGTCGAGCACCGTTCGCTCGCCGAACGATTTTTTCAAATTTCGTGCTTCGAGCAAAACCTCATTCATGCCTGAACCCTCCATTTCTTCTCCAGCCGCCCCGCCACGAACGTGATCGACCGGCAAATCAGGAAATACAATACGAACACCGCGCCATACACCCAGATTGCCGCCTGCGGCGAATCGTAGCGCGACGCATCGATAATCTGCCCGCTCACCTTCAGCATTTCGACCACGCCGATCAGCATTGCCAGCGGCGTGGTTTTGATCATGCGCGTGGTTAAATTGATTGCCTGCGGAATCAGCCGCCGAATCGTCTGCGGCAAAAGGATATACCGAAATACCTGTATTCGCGTAAGCCCCAGCGCGGCGCCGCTCTCGCGCTGATGCGCCGGAATTGATTCAAGCGCACCGCGCACCAGATCGCCCATTTCGCCCGCGCCCCAGAACGTGAACACGATTACCGACGCGGCAAATCCGCTTAGTTGAATGTCAAACGCCCGCGCCAGCCCGAAATACGCCAGAAACAGCAAAACCAGCTGCGGCACAATCCGAATTGTCTCCAGCCATAGCCGGCAGAACGCCTTCGCCGTCCGGTTTTTTACCGTCATCAGAAGCCCCAGCGCCACGCCAATCACGATCGACAGCGCTACCGAGACGATCGAAATCTGAATCGTCACGCCCAAACCTTCAAGCAGCCGCGCGAAATTTCGCCCCTTAAACAGCACCGCCATGCCGCAATCTCCTTTCCAGCCGCGAAAACGCCCACGAGATCGGCAGCAGAATCGCCAGATAGGCGATTACCAGCATCAGAAGCGCCTCGTCTGTCTTGTAATACATTCCGATCAAATCCTTCGCGACGTACATCAAATCCGCAATTGCGACCGCGCTGAACACGCTCGTCTCCTTCAAAAGGAAAATCACATTTGCGCAGACCGCCGGAATCGCCGCCGCCAGCGCCTGCGGGAGAATCACGTATCTCAGATTCTGAACCCGCGTAAGCCCCAGGCACGCGCCCGCTTCCTTCTGCGCCCGGCTGACCGCTTCCAGCCCGCTGCGGAACGATTCCGCCATATACGCGCCGCCCAGAAACGCAAGTCCCGCAATCGCACACGCTTCGCCGGAAATCTTCACCCCGATCTTCGGCAGCCCGAAATACAGAAAGAACAGCTGGACCAGCAGCGGCGTGTTCCGCGCAAGCTCAATGTATCCGCCGCACACCGCATTCAGCACGGGCACGCGATAATACCGCGCCAGACAGCAGATCAGCCCCACGCCCACGGCGATCAGAATCCCAATCGCGCCGATTCGCAGCGTCAGCCCCGCCGCCTGAACATACATCGGCGCATATTTTTGAATAAACGCCCAATCCATTCCCATGCCTCCCATCAAAAAAAAAGGGGAAACGCGCCGTTTTTCGACCCGTTTCCCCTTCAAAGACGTGTTTCCTGAATTCACCCACGCAAAACATCGCCCCGGACAAACGAGTCCTGAGCACAACAACACATGCAGGCAAATCGATTCATTCAGAAAACCTCATTCCATAGAACTCAGCTAGACATTAGCATAGTAGCATTATAGCGCATCCGTATTTTGCTGTCAATCCCCCGCCGCGTAAACTTTTGGCTTGACAAGTCCCGCTTTTCCCCTCTATAATGACCACAGATTCCTCCGGAAGGACGTCGATCGACCGGAGAAAAAGCGAAAAGGAGCGGATTCATATGACGAAACCTTTGAAAATTGGCATTGCCGGTGGACGCGGGCTTTCCACGCTGATGGGCTTTAAGGCAATAGAGGGCGTCGAAATCGCAGCGATGTGCGATCTGGACGAAGACCTTCTGAAGGCGAAGAGCGCCGAGCACAGCATTCCCCACACCTACCGCGTATTCGACGATATGCTCGAATCCGACATCGACGCGGTAGTCATCGCAACGCCGATGCAATGCCATGTGCCGCAGGCAATTGCGGCGCTCGAAGCGGGCAAGCACGTCCTGAGCGAAGTAACTGCGGGCGTAACGATGGACGAGCTCTGGTGGCTGAAGGAAGCGGTTGAAAAGAGCGGGAAAACCTATATGTATTCCGAAAACTACTGCTATATGCCCTATTGCCAGCAGATTCGCCAGATGGTGCGCATGGGACTGTTCGGCGAGGTCTATTACGCCGAATGCGAATACCTCCACAACGTCACCAACCTGATGAAATACCCGAACGGCAAAACCTCGTGGCGCTCGTACTGGCAGCTCGGCAAACGCGGCTCGTTTTACCCGACGCATTCGCTCGGTCCGGTGATGCAGTGGTTCGAGGGCGAGCGCATTCAATCGATCAGCTGCTTCTCCGCAGGTCATCACAACGGTCTCCGGCAGGACGATACGTCCGTAACCATGTGCCAGACGAAGAGCGGCAAATTGATCAAGCTCCGCGTGGACTGCACGTCGCCCCGCCCGCACAACATGACCGGCTATCAGCTTCAGGGCACGCGCGGCGCGTTTGAAAGCGCGCGCGAGCACGGTGGAAAGAATCTCGTCTGGCTGGATTCGCTCGGCGAGGACGTATTCAAATCCAAATGGCACGACCTCACCGAATTCAACGAATACCTCCCCGAGCGCTATCGCGAGGCGACCGACGCGCAGAACCACGCCGGTCACGGCGGCGGCGATTTCTTCCTCGTCGAGGACTTCGTGGACGCAATCCGCCTGAACAGAAAGCCGGATATCGACGTCTATCAGGCGTGCGAATGGACGGCGGTCGGGCTCCTGAGCGAGCTGTCCGTAATGAACGGCGGCAAATCGATCGAAATGCCCGATTTCCGCAAAAACGCAATCGAAGACCAGATTATCCGCCTGTAAGCGCATTCAAAAACCGTGTCCGGCATTCGCCCGTCGGACACGGTTTCGTTTCGCAAAAAGTTGTTCAATCAAAACTCAATAGCTCAGCACCCGCTGAAGACGCACGGCTTCTCAGCGCGCGCCGCCAGCTTCTCTTCGTCGCCAGCCGCCGCTGCTCCGCTTCGATTTCTTCCAGACTTGGGAAAAAACCGTGCTGCTTCGACCTTTTCACGCCTCGTCCTCCGTCCGTCAGGCGCGTTCAACGCAGCGCCCGCGCACTCGCCGCAGAGGTCTTTTTTTCCGCAATCGAGCGCGTCCGTACATATTATTAACATATATATTACCTCACGTTTTCCGTCGCTTTATTTGAATCCGTGCAAATCATTTTGCAAAAAAATGCGAATTTGGGCAGGAAACGCCTTTTGTCTGTTTGCAATTTGGGATTTTTCGTTTATAATAAATGCAGAAAACATCGATTGGGAGAATAATATGGCAAATCACGACGAATTGTCGCCGCTGAAGCACGCGCTGATGTCGCGGCTGAACAGCAGCGAGCTGAAAAACTGGGCGCGCGATTACGCGATGCCTTATAAAGAGCTGATGGCGTATTACCGCTGCGCGATGATGGAGGTTGAAACGAAATTCAACGTCCTGAACGAGGAGCTTTCCCTTCTCTACGACCGCAATCCGATCGAAACGATCAAGGCGCGGCTGAAATCGCCGGAAAGCATCGTGGACAAGGCGGTTCGCAAGAATATCCCGCTTACGGTAGACAGCATCGAGAAAAACCTCCACGACATCGCAGGTCTGCGCATCATCTGCTCATTCCCGAGCGACATCTATATGCTCGCGGACGCGCTTCTGCGACAGGACGACGTAACCCTGATCGAGCGCAAGGATTATATTCAAAACCCGAAGCCGAACGGCTATCGCAGCCTGCATCTGATCATTGAAACGCCGATCTTCCTGCATAATCAGACGCGCATGATGAAGGTCGAGGTTCAGTTCCGCACCATCGCGATGGACTGGTGGGCGAGTCTGGAGCATAAGATTCGCTACAAGAAGGATCTGAAGGACGACGAAGCGATTGCGCGCGAGCTGTTTTCCTGCGCCGAAATGGGCGCGGAACTGGATCAGCGAATGGAGCGCATTCACAAAACCGCGAACGCGCCCGGAGAATCATAAATGATGAATGCAAAACAGTTTATCCGCCGCGCGCTGGTAGTCGTTGCGCTCGCGGCTTGGATCGTCTTATTGATCTTTTGCCTTAAAAACCGCGACCAAATCACGGTCGACGGCATCGTGCGCCTTTCGCCCGCGAATTCGTTTCTGGCAGCGATGATGATGCTGTGCCTGTTCGCGCTCAAGAGCATTACCGTGGTCGTCTGGGGCGCGCTTCTGTATGCGGCGAGCGCGCTTCTGTTCCCGCTGCCATGGGCGCTGATCGTCAATCTCGCGGGAACGCTGATCATGGCTGTACTTCCGTATTACATCGGAACGCGAATCGACGCGAAAAAGCTGCGCGCGCGCATTGACAGCCACCCGCACGCGGCGCTGCTTTCCTCGCTGCGCAATCAGAACGGGCTGTCGTTTTCGTTCCTGTCGCGAATGATCGCGCTCGTGCCGGGCGACCTGCTCGGAATGTACTGCGGCGCAGTGCGCGTCCGATTCAGCGAATATATGCTCGGCTCGCTCCTCGGAATGCTGCCGAGCATGCTGACGTTTACATGGATGGGCGGCTACATCGCCGATCCGACCTCGCCGCAATTCCTGTTCAGCGCGGCATTGCAGGTCGCGCTGTCCGTCGCGTCGGTCGTTTTGTATTTCGCATTTCGGCGCATCCATTCAAAATCAAAAGCATGAAAAAGCTCCCGCTTCGCCGTCAAAGCAAAGCGGGAATTTTTTAGCCCATTTTCACGCACGCCATCGCCGCGATTTTGCCCTCGCGCTTGATCGCCGCGCGCGTCTGCGTTTCCTCGTTTTTCACGTAGACCGCCAGCTCATCACCCTCCAGACACGGCGCGAAATAGTGAATCTCCACCGATTTCATCCGTCCGGACGCAATCTCCTTCGCCGAAAAGCAATCCATCAGCACGCGCACATACGAAACATTGTTCATATGCCGTCCGAGATCGATGTCCGTCGCGCACACCTTACGGACAAACCGCAGATCGTCTTCGGAAAAATCGTCGCGGAACCGCGCGTTCGGTCCCTGAACGCTCTCGCGCTCAATAAAAGGAAAGTCCTTCGGAAAGCCGGATTCCGAGAATTTCATCACCTTTTTCTCCGGTCCCAGAATCGCCCATTGCGTGCGCCCGACCGCGACCGCCTGATCGCCGCGCGAAAGGCAATAGCTTCGATAGCAGCGCGACGCGCCCTCCTCGCATTTCTCCGGCCACGTTTCCGCCTTCAATTCATCCATAATATATGCGCGCGAAAGGAAATCCACCCGCGTATGCACCGTCAGCCAGAATTCGCCGCGCTCACCCATCGCTCGAAAGCCCACGCCGATCTGCTCCGCGTGCTCGCTCGCAATGCCCTGAAAGATCGTAAACGCCCCGAGCGGCGAAAGCCCCGCCGCCATATCGCAATAATCCGGCGTCACCACAATATTCTTTTCAAAATATCCTTTTTCCATAAAACCCTCCGTTATTTCAGCCGCGGAATTCCTCCTGGTTCGATTCCGCGACAACCGCTTCCGCACTTTCTTCCCGCCTGTAAAAATCCGGATCGGCAATCGGCAATCTCTCGAACGAGCCTTTGAGCTTATACATACAGTTTCGGAACGTGACATATGTAAGCCCGCCGGAAACAACGCCGCCGAGCACCGGCACGACCTTCGAAACGCCTTTGGCAAAAACCTGCTTCGTCATCTTTACACCAAGCTGCGTCGCCACTTTTTTCACAATCGGATAAATCGTACCCTTCGTCAAAGCTTTCTGCGAAAGCGTTTTTGCAACGCGCGCCGCCGTCGTCTGCGCCAACTGCTTTACTCCGACCGCCGCGCTCTGCACGCCGAACATCGTCCCCAAAAACAGCAGCATCTCATTCATCGTATCATCGCTTATTTTTTCCTCATCGAATTCAAATTCTTCAAAGCCGTACAAATAAGCGAGTTTTTGCATTGCGCGAATCAAAAAGCCGAAATACTGCGCAACGTCCACCGGAATCGTCGCCGCCATCGCCGCGCCGCCGGGCAATCCCGCCATAAACGAAATCGCCGACACCTTATTCGTCTCATAATTGATTGCACTATTCGCAATCGAATCAATTCTCGCGCGATCAATGCCCGCTTGTGCCGGATTCGTCTCAATCGCCTTGCTCACAGTTTCTTCCGGATAAAAACGAGACAGCTCTTTCTTCAGAAACTCCTCACGCAAAATCCGTACGCCCGGCACCTTTATCGCTGCGCGGAGAATCTCCTCGGGAGTAATATCGATGCTCTGAATCTTCGCAAGCGCCGCATCCTTGAATCTCATTATCTTCGAACCAAGATCCGTCCTATTCTTTTCCATGAGTTCTCTTTTCCCTTCCTCGATTGCAAATATCCTCCGTTATTTCAGCCGCGGAATCGTGTCATAGGTGAGCCCCGCCGCGGTCATCGCGGCGCCGAAATAGTGCTCCATCTGCGCCTGACTCAAATCCAGATCCTTTGAATACTTCAGGAACTGCAAAATGCGCGTCGGGCGGCTCTGCGCGTAGGAAATCAGCACGCGCAGCGCTTCCTGATATTTGCTCTCGCGCCACTGCCAGCGCTCGAAATGCTCCGGAAAAATCGTCGAAAGCAGCTGATAACGCTCCTGGAACATGGTCAGCACGTGCTCCGTCGTCATCGTGGTCGCAAGCTGCGTGCCGAAGTATTCGAGGAAGCGATCGCGGAACGTATCGTTTTTCATGCAGGCAATAAAGAACGTATTGTCCGTTCTGAGCCCGTTTCCCACGCCGCCGGGCGCAAGCCAGCGCGCGATCGAATTCGTATCCTGCAAAAAGCTCCAGTCGATGTCGTACAGCGCCCAGCGCCATTTGCCGTCCGCGTTCGGGTTGCGATAGCGCTTGACATTGCTCGGATCGGTGTTTCCGCAGAATATCTGAATCGACATATATTCGATATAGTTCTGAATATCGATATTTTCATCGATCATCTGATACGCCGCGCCCGTGTTCGGGTCGTTTGTCGTCAGGTACGCGAGCAGATTCTGAAAAGAATCGCCCGAGCCCTGCAAAAGCGTATTATTCTTCAGAACGTAATCCAGCTTGTTTTCATCGCCGACCCAGCCTTCGTTTAAGCAGATCAGCGTGGGATTGACCGCTTCGCGGATGTTGTAATGTCCCCAGTATTCGCCGTTCAAATAAACGACGCACACCTCGGTCTCCTGATACAGGACGCTCGTACCCTCCGCGAGCTTTTGCAGCACCGAATCGCGCATTCGCGTTTTGTTCGCATCATCGCTGGAATTTCGAATCAGAATTGCGCGGCAGACGTCGTAATCGCGGTTCGTGAAAATGTGCCCGCGAAACAGATCGTCGCCGTATTCCTTTCGCGCAATCAGCTTAAAGCACTGCTGCGGCTCCGATCGGCAGGTCTGCCCCTGCTGGCGCATCCCGCATTCCTGCGAAACGACCAGGTTTCCGTTCGGATCGTAAATCTCGACGTGCGCCTCGCGCTCCCAATCCTGATCGTAATTCGGCTTGCTGCCCGAACCCTTGACGAGAATACCCGCCTCGTCACTGGTCAGATTATAGGGATCGGACACGATCGACACCGTATATACCGAGCCGCCCCCGTTCTTCACCTCGAACAGATAGCTCTGCGTATCCATATAGGAGGGCATACAGCCGTCCTTGTATGCGCGCACGCGCAGAACCGTCTGCGATGAAATCCGAATCGGAGAGGTATACCGATTGGAATTCTCCGTCGGATCGGTCATATCGGTCGTATAATAAACGCGGCAATCGCTCGGCGCGGAGAGCTCAACCTCGATCGTATCGCCCGCTTCAAACAAACCGCCGGAAACCGAAAACACCGGCGTTTCCGCGCGCCCGAGATAGGTGTTTCCCGCATTCGCCGTGCCCGGCGTCATCTGGTCAAAATAAACGCATTCCGCCGAATCGTTCTTTCTTCCATAGCTGATATCGCGATACTGCTGCGGCAGCGCCATGCGATCGACGATCTCTCCGTCCGCTCTGGAAAGCACTACCGAATACCCGCCCGCCGCAGAGAGATTGAATTCGGCAATCAGATTCGTGCTCGGCGCGCGCGCGGGATCAACCATATCGTCGTTCCCGTCCCGATCGGCGAACACGCAGAGGTACTGCCCGGGCTGAATCACCGTTCCATCCGGAAACTGCCATTTCCGCGGACGGGAGGCATTGTTCGAAAGCCCCCAGCCGGATAAGTCAATCGCCGAATCCGACGCGTTCTTCAATTCAATCCAGTCCGCCGACGCGGAAGTGCAGGCGGCAATTTCGCTGATATACACGTCCCCCAGCGCTTCCTTTGCGCTCAGCGCATTTGCGCCGTATACCGTGTTCGCCTCGTCCGGCGTGGGCGAAAGCTCGGTCGTCCAGCCGTCCTCCGTAAGCGAATACGCCTGATCCGCGCTCAGCGCCGGCGTCTTTACCTGCGAAACCAGCGTGCCGTCCGGCTCTGACAAAAATACCTGATCAGCCGACGAGCTCAATCGGAAATCCGCGTGAATGTGCCCGTCGCTTTCGCGATTCAAGCCGGACAAGTGAATCGCGCGGTACTCGTCCGGCGCGAGCGTCATCTCCGGAAGCGCCCACCGGCGCAGTTTTTCCTTCGCGTTCGAAAGATACCAGCCGGAGAGATTTACCGCTTCGTCCGAAACGTTGTGAAGCTCGACGTAATCGTAAACCTCGCCGTTTTCATCCGGAAAATACGTCCTGTTCTTTGAACATACCTCCGAAATCTCGACCGCGCCCGGCACGGCAATCGCTTCCTTGCGGCGAATATCCGAAATATCAGCGATCACATTTTTTTCGCCCGGCGTCGCGGCATAGCTCAAACGCCAGTCGCCGTTTTCATCGCGGCAGTACACCGTGCCATCGCCCAAACCCGGAACGTCCGCGCGATCGATCGTATTGCCCGCCGCGTTCAGAAGATATATCGTCTCGCTTCCGGATGAAAGCTTGAACGGCGCATGATAAACCCCGTCCTTCAGCCCTGCCTTCGAGCCGTCCGCCATCACAACCAGAAATTTGCCCGGCGCAATCGAGCAGTTCGGAAACACGAATGCTTTTTTCGGCTCGGCGGCGCTCGCCAGCACGTAACCGTACAGCCGAATTTCCGTATTCGAGGTATTCTCGATCTCAATCCAGTCCGACGAAATGCCGTCCGTATCTGCCATAACCTCGCTGATGCGCAGCCCGACCGTCTCCATCGCCTGCGGGCGGGATTCCAGCATCCACGCCGCCGCACACGCAATCAATCCGATCACAGCCATCACCGCAACCGTTTTCCACGGAATCGCGCCGCGCATCTTCTTTTTCTTCATCATCAACCTCCAAAAAACCATTCCGGCAAAACTTACCTTTCTTATTCTACCGCAAATCCAAAAAAGAAACAACCCAGTTCTGCATAACCTTTACATTTATTTCATGCAAGCAAATGCGCCGCCGAAACATTCAACGGCGACGCATGGGTTTCTTCCTTATTATATTTACAATTCCGACGCCTGCGCAGAATGAAGCGTTTCCTCAATCGCGTCCTCGCGCGTGATCGGCGCATACCAGTGCGGCGAGAAAACACCGAACACGATCCCGATCAGCAGTCCAAGCGCGATCAGAACCGAGCATTGTCCCCGTTTTACCACAGCGTCTCCTGCATATACGCCTTATTTTCCTTCAGATCGAACCACGTCATCACGCCGTCCTCCAGAACCGCATAGGAATGCGGCGTTCCGTTCTTCGGAATCGAGGTCGAACCGGGATTCAGATAGGTAAAGCCCTCATGCCGACGGCAGCCGGATACGTGCGTATGCCCGCAGAGCAGGAAATCGCCCGGCTGAAGCGCCGGCGGATTGTCCTCGCCGAACAGATGTCCGTGCGTTGCGTAAACGATGCGCCCGTCCAGCATCAGCGCCGCGTAATCTGCCATTACCGGAAATTTCAGCACCATCTGATCAACCTCGGCTTCGCAGTTGCCGCGCACGCAGAGGAATTCATCCTTTCGCGCGTTTAGCATCTCGATCACCTTTTTCGGCGCATAATCATCCGGCAGATCATTGCGCGGGCCGTGATACAGAAGGTCGCCCAGCAGAATTACGCGATCGGGCTTTTCCGCGTCAATCGCGTTCATCAGCGCTTCGCACCAGCGCGCGGAGCCGTGAATATCGGAAGCAATCAGCAATTTCATATCGTCAATCCCCCGTCAAATGCATTTTCTCCCTCTGATTATAGCACATTCCCGCCCAAAACAGGTTAAAAATTGCGCATTTCCCTCTTATGCAACCAGCATTCGAACGAAAAGTGTGGAAAATGGGGCAGAAATATGATAAACTAATTCTGTATTTTCATAAGTGATTGTTTTGGGGGTTGAACAATATGGCGAATCCCAAGCGGCGCTGGGGCGATCGCAAGGACGGCTGGCTCGTTCGCGATAAGGACCCGCTGCATTTTTTCATGCCTTATCTGTATCCGAATCGCGCGGACAACGAAGCCGTCGTGACCGAGCAGATCGATATTACTGCGCTGGAAGCGTATCTAAATAAGAAAAACGAAGGCAGAACGACCGACAAATACACGCTGATGCACGCGGTAAATGCCGCGCTGGTGCGCACGATCACGCTGCGCCCGAAAATGAACCGCTTCATCAAGGGGCATCGGATGTACGATCGCAACTGCATCAGCCTCGCATTCGTGGTCAAAAAGCAGTTTGCGGACGAAGCTGCGGAGGCACTGGCCGTTATTCACGCGAAGGACGAGTCCAATGTCGAATCCATTCATGAGGATCTTCGTCATCAGATCCTTGACTG
>ERZ824978.1839-NODE-1839-length-20649-cov-2.615810_pt1 | contig 20649 bp, 22 predicted proteins | sample MGYA00519860_ERZ824978 | MGnify/ENA primary metagenome ERZ824978 (study PRJEB31778, sample SAMEA3449184) | human gut metagenome | biome: human gut; feature: human-associated habitat; material: faeces | place: United Kingdom | collected 2010/2012 ... | reverse complement strand
CATAGTGGAGTATCTGTTTAAAAATCCACGGATTTCCCTGTGCGCCGCGCCCGATCATTACACCATCACAGCCTGTCTGTTTTCTCATATCGATCGCATCCTGCGGTGTCCATACGTCACCGTTTCCTATAACCGGGATCTTAACGGCTTCTTTCACCTTTCGGATAATCTCCCAATCCGCCTTGCCGGAATAATACTGCTCTCTGGTCCGTCCGTGGACGGCAATGGCTACTGCTCCCGACTCCTGTGCGATGTGTGCCATTTCCACTGCGTTGATGTGTTCCTCATCGAATCCCTTTCGGATCTTGACCGTTACCGGTTTTTGGATGGCACGGGCTGTTTTTTCAATGATCTCCCCTGCTAAAAGTGGATTTTTCATTAGAGCGGAGCCATCACCGTTGTTTACGATCTTAGGTACCGGGCATCCCATATTGATATCTAAAATATCAAACGGCAGCTCCTCGATCCGTTTTGCCTGTTCGCTGATGATGTCCGCATCCGAACCAAATAATTGCAGGGACACCGGTCTTTCGCGCTCATCGATCGTCAGAAGGAATTTCGTATTTTTGTTGTTATACATAATTCCCTTCGCACTGACCATCTCCATGCAGAGCAGCCCTGCTCCCTGCTCTTTGCAAAGCAGACGAAATGGCAGGTCGGTTACTCCTGCCATCGGTCCTAAGATCAGATCATTCTCTAATTTTACATTTCCTATCTGTAATTCGGGCATATTCATGCTCTCCCAATTCCTGTACTTTTTTACAAAATTCTGCTACTTCCGGTTCTGTTTTTCGTAGATCAGTCTCATTCCTGACAGTGTCAGATTCGGATCATAGACATCGATCGCATCTGTTTCCGGTGCGATAATGCTGCCGAGTCCTCCGGTTGCAACTACTTTGATCGGCTCATCCATGTTTGCTTCTTCTTTGATTTTCCGGATGATATACTCGGTCTGACCGATCTGTCCGTATACCAGTCCTGCCTGCATACTGCTGATCGTCTCTTTTGCAAGAATGCTTTCCGGCTTCTTAATTTCGATCTCCGGAAGTTTTGCGGCATCCTCCCATAACGCTTTTGCTGAGATGCGGATTCCCGGTGCCGTGATCCCTGCTAAAAATGCTCCGTCTTTATCAATCAGATCATAGGTTGTGGCTGTACCGAAGTCAATTACAATTACCGGTCCACCATAAATTCCACAGGCTCCTGCCGCATCCACGATACGATCGGCTCCGATCTGTCTCGGATTCTCCGTTACGACCTTAATACCGGTTTTGATACCTGCTTCCACCACGATCGGTACCAGATTAAAATATTTGATGATCGCACTTCCTAAAGAATGCATAACGTTCGGTACAACGGAAGAGATAATGACATCCTTGATGTCCTGAAAACGGATTCCGTTCTGTAACAGCATGCCGGAAAGATGAATCGCATATTCATCTGATGTTCTTGACTGCTTGGTGGTCAGGCGGAAGGTATTTACAATCTCCTTGCCTTTAAACACTCCCACTGTGATATTTGTATTTCCTACATCAATCGCTAATAACATGTTAGTCCTCCTTAAAATCTTCCCCTAAGAAAAATACCTTAAAATACATTTCTAACGATTCGAGTAATTCTCTTTTTTCTTTCTGTATCTGCTTGATCTTGAGAATACTTCCTATCTCGTCATATAACAGATCTCCTTCATCGGCATCGGTACGAAAATGCAGGTTTCCCTCTTCGTCAAATACCAGCTCTAAGGTTCCTCCCACATCCTCCGTGTAGAGTACACAAAGAATTTTCAGCTCATCCTGAATGCCCTGCGGCAGTCCCTCAAAATCTTCACTCAGATAAAATTTTTTATTATACGCACTTGCCCCGCAAAGTACGACTTCTTCCTGATACATAATAGGTTCTCCTTACACATAACCATAGAGTCCACGCACAGATACCTCGCCTGAAGAAACGAGCTTTCTCGCTTCCCATGTGTCCACGATCAGCTCTCCTTTTGGCGTAATTCCTCTTGCGGTTCCCTCATATGGGTCTTTCGGGTCTAATACCCGCACCTGTTTGTTCATGTTTGCCAGTTTTTGATCGTACTCACCGACCAGTCCCTGCATGTCCTCTGTTTTTAAATAAATATCATAATATTTTTCAAATTCTTCCCAGACAGCTTCTATGATCGCCGCACGGTTCTGTTTTTTTCCGCTCTCGATCCGAAGTGAGGTTGCGACCTCTCCGATTTCCTCCGGGAAAGATTCATTTTGCACATTGATGCCAATCCCGATAACGATATAATTAATGTAATCCATCTGGGTACTCATCTCTGTCAAAATTCCACAGACCTTTTTTCCATGGATGACAATATCATTCGGCCATTTGATCTTACACTCTAATCCGGTGGTTTTTTCTATTCCTCCCGCTACTGCCATGGCAGTGATCAGGGTCAGCATGGAAGCATGGTTCGGCTCTATCTCCGGTTTTAAAACGAGAGACATATAAATGGATACCCCCTTCTGGGACTCCCATGCCCTGCCTCTTCTGCCCCGTCCGCCGGTCTGTTCATCCGCAACTACCAGTGTTCCGTGGACAGCACCATCCTCTGCAAGACGTTTTGCTCTGGTATTCGTCGAATCCGTACTGTCAAAATAGTGAATTTCCTCTCCGACCCACGTTGTTTTTCGATTGCTTTCTAATTCAGTCCTGCTCAAAATATCCGGGGATGAAACAATATGATATCCTTTATTTTGGACAGCCTCTATCTCATATCCTGCCTGTTTTAGCTGATTGATGGCTTTCCAGACGGCTGTTCTGGACACGCCGAATTTTTCACACAGTTCCTGTCCGGAAACATAGCCGTCAGCACTTCTCAGTGCCGATAATATCTCTGATTTCACGGTTACTCTCCTAATGTCGCAAGCATGACTGCCTTGATCGTATGCATACGGTTCTCTGCTTCATCAAATACTACGGACTGCGGACTTTCAAATACTTCATCCGTTACTTCCATCTCACTGATACCGAATTTTTCATGGATTTCTTTTCCGATTTTTGTCTTTAAGTCATGGAATGCCGGGAGACAATGCATGAAGATTGCGCTGTCTTTTGCATTTGCCATTGCCTTTGCGTTCACCTGATATGGCATCAGTTCGCGGATACGCTCTTCCCAGACTTCGTCCGGCTCTCCCATGGATACCCAGACATCGGTATAGATTACGTCTGCATCTTTGGTTCCTGCTGCTACATCCTCTGTCAGCGTTACGCTGCCTCCTGTCTGTTTTGCAACTTCTACGCAATAGTCTACCAGTTCTTTTTCCGGGAAATAATTCTCAGAAGTACATGCTACAAAATGCATTCCCAGCTTTGCACAGGTTACCATCAGGGAATTTCCCATGTTATAACGTGCATCACCCATATAAACCAGCTTCACACCCTTTAATCTGCCTAAATGCTCACGGATGGTCAGCATATCTGCTAACATCTGTGTCGGATGAAATTCATTTGTCAGTCCGTTCCAGACCGGCACACCTGCATATTCCGCAAGCTCTTCTACGATGTCCTGTCCAAAACCACGATATTCGATTCCGTCAAACATTCTTCCAAGCACTCTTGCCGTATCAGCAATACTCTCTTTTTTTCCTATCTGGGAACCGGATGGGTCTAAGTATGTAACATGCATACCTAAGTCATGTGCTGCTACTTCAAAGGAGCAGCGGGTTCTGGTACTGGTTTTTTCAAAAATAAGTGCAATGTTCCTGCCGACCAAGCTGTCATGGCGAACACCCTGTTTCTTTTTTGCCTTTAAATCTGCTGCCAGATCGATCATATAAAGTATTTCTTCCGGTGTGAAATCCTTTAATTTTAAAAAATTACGTCCTTTTAAGTTCATGGTATTTCCTCCTCTTGTATTTCTTATACTCCACGAATATCAAAGGGGCTGTCAGATATAACCCAACAGCCCATAAGATTCTTTATGATACGCTCTCCTGTCGGATTGCTCTTCTACTCTGCATCAGATGCTACTTCGGTGACAGACTTCACCAGTCCGGCAATTCCCTGTATCTCCGATGGAATAATAATCTTGGTTGCCTTGCCGTCTGCTGCTTTTGCAAATGCTTCGAGGCTCTTTAACTGAAGTACGGCATCATCGGCTCCTGCTTCTTTGATAAATTTCAAACCATCTGCATTTGCCTGCTGGATTCGTAAGATTGCCTCTGCCTGACCTTCTGCCTCACGCACAGTTGCTTCTTTTTTCGCCTCTGCACGCAGGATTGCTGCCTGCTTCTCTGCCTCGGCATCGAGGATTGCTGACTCTTTCTTTCCCTGTGCTACAAGGATTGTTGCTGTCTTTTCTCCCTCTGCTCTGGTAACGGCTTCACGTCGTTCACGCTCTGCCTTCATCTGTTTTTCCATCGCATCCTGAATTGCCTGCGGTGGGATGATATTCTTTAATTCCACACGGTTCACTTTGATTCCCCATGGGTCTGTTGCCACATCTAAAGACGCACGCATCTTGGTATTGATTGTTTCTCTTGATGTCAGTGTCTCATCTAACTCTAAATCTCCGATGATGTTACGAAGTGTGGTCGCTGTCAGATTTTCAATCGCCATAATCGGGTTATCTACACCGTATACAAACAGCTTCGGGTCTGTAATCTGGAAAAATACGACCGTATCGATCCTCATGGTTACATTGTCCTTCGTAATAACCGGCTGTGGTGCAAAGTCAACTACCTGCTCTTTTAAGAGTACTTTTTTTGCCACACGGTCTAAAATCGGGACTTTAAAATGGATTCCTACATTCCATGTTGTCAGATAACCACCGAGACGCTCAATAACCATTGCATACGCCTGTGGTACGATTCTTACAACGCAAAGTGCAAGAAGCACTAATATAATTACAAGTACAATAATAAATATCATAAATCCGCCCATATAGAACTCCTCCCTTGATATAAATATGTTCAATTCCTCTACATCTTACTATATTTTCCCTATGATTACAAGAAAAAAGACAATCATCTTTGATATAATCTCCAGATGATTGTCTTATTATACTTTTAGTAAAATGAATGATTTCCGATGACCAGTCCGCCTCTTCCGCTGCTTACCGGTGCAAAGGAAAGTGCTCCGCCTGTATTGTCCATGCCGCCGATCGCTGCCTGTGCTGCCTGCATACAGGAAGATTTTACTCCTGATGCTGCGGTTGCTGCAATCCTGCCGCTTACGGAAAACTGTCCTGCCTGATATACAACGCCGCTGATGCTGTTTGGATATCCGCCGCTTCTGACACGGTTCATGATAACTGCTCCAACCGCTACCTGACCTTCGTATGGTTCATTTCCTGCTTCAAGCTGAATGGTTGCTGCTAAGATCGTTGTCTCATCATAGCTTGCGGCTGCCGGTGCGTTCTGTACTGCCGCCTGTGCCTGCGCTGCTGCTTCCTGAGCTCTTTTGGCTTCTTCCTCTGCCTTCTGCTTTGCGATGATCGCCTGCTCTTCTTCTACCGTGATTCCGGTTCCGGTTGCTAACGATACTTCTACATACTGGCTGCTGACATATGCAACACCATCGCCATGTGAAACTGCTACCCAGCCTTCCGGTGCTTCTACATCTTTTTTAACGGTAAGCACATCATCCTGTGCTGCCACGTCACAGATCTGAGCTTCTTCGCTTGCTTCTGCTCTTAAACGAAGACCACCTTCTAAGACTTTTGCATTGGTTGTACAGTTCTCATTTGCATAATTATGTGCATCGTCTCCAAAGACACAAAATTCATTTTTTACATAACCGCTGACATTTCCGGATGTAATCTTACTCCATTCCTCTCCACGCTCTGTAACTTCTGCCACATCGCCTTTGCGGAGCTTTCCGGCAAGTGCTGACTCTTCGCTTGCCTCTGTACGGACATTTAAAGATTCCTCCACGTTTGCCATCAGACGGTTCTGCCATTCATCCTGTGGCTCCTCTTCGGAAGCCTTCACAACCTCAACTTCTTTTTTTTCTATGGATGCCTGTTCATCCGCGTTCTGAAAACCTTCTGTTATTTTCAATGCCAGTCCTGCCGCAGTCTGGGTGGAGTTCTCACTCTCTGCCTCGATTGCTGTATTTTCCTGCTGTGGAGCTGCCATTGCAGTACATGTTCCTGCAGACATAATTGCTGCTGCTAACATTGCACTTCCAAACACTTTCTTTTTCAGTATCATATAATCCTCCGTAGCACACGATATTTGTTATCATAAATGTTACGCAATACCGTATGTTTTTATTCATATTTGTTACAAATGTTACGAATATATTACGGGATTATATCAGCATTTTTTATATTTGTCAAGTTTTGGTTTTTACAGACGTTTTAATAAGGCTTCTCTTTCTTCCTCATAACCCGGTTTTCCAAGGAGTGCAAACATGTTTCTCTTATAGCTTTCCACACCCGGCTGGTTGAATGGATTTACGCCAAGGATGTAGCCGCTCACACCGCATGCAAACTCGAAGAAATAGAACAACTGTCCTAAATGGAACTCGTCCATCTTCGGGATCTTGATCATCAGGTTCGGCACATTTCCGTCTGTATGTGCGAGGATGGTTCCGTTCATGGCACTCTTGTTGACAAAATCCATGGTTTTTCCGGCAAGATAATTGAGTCCGTCTAAGTCCTCTGCCTCTTTTTCAATGATGATCGTCTCACGGGCTTCTTCGACATTCATGACGGTCTCAAACATAATTCTTGCACCGTCCTGGATGAACTGTCCCATGGAGTGCAGATCGGTTGTAAAATCAACTGCTGCCGGGAAAATTCCCTTCTGGTCTTTTCCTTCGGATTCACCGTATAACTGTTTCCACCACTCACCAATGTAGTGTAATGCAGGCTCATAATTTGCAAGCACTTCCACGGATTTTCCTTTTCTGAGCAGAATGTTGCGGATTGCCGCATATTTCATTGCTTCATTATCTTCAAATTTTTCATTTAATGCCAGTTCTCTTCCGCTTGCCGCACCATCCATCAATGCCTTGATATCTGCACCGCTGACTGCGATCGGAAGAAGTCCTACTGCGGTCAGTACGGAGAAACGTCCGCCGACATCATCCGGCACTACAAAACTCTCATAACCCTCTTTGGTTGCGAGGTCTTTTAATGCTCCTCTTGCCTTGTCGGTTGTTGCATAAATTCGCTTTGCTGCTTCCTCCTGTCCGTATTTGTCCTCTAACATTTTTTTGAAAATACGGAAAGCAATTGCCGGCTCTGTGGTTGTTCCCGATTTGGAAATGACATTTACAGAGAAATCTCTGTCACCGATGACATCAATGACACCCTGTAAGTATGTAGAGCTGATGCTGTTTCCGACATAGTAAATTTCCGGTGTTCCGCGTTTTTCTTTCGGAAGACTGTTATAAAATCCATGTCTTAAAAATTCAATGGCTGCTCTTGCACCTAAGTAAGAACCGCCGATACCGATCACGATCAATACGTCGGAATCTTTTTTGATCTTTTCTGCCGCCTTCTCAATCCGTGAAAACTCTTCTTTGTCATAGTCTACCGGAAGGTCGATCCAGCCTAAGAAGTCGTTTCCTGCTCCGTTTTTAGATACCAATACATCCTTTGCCTGTTCCGTGAGTCTGCTCATATAACCGATCTCTTCTTCGCTGATAAAACCGGCTGTTTTTGAGTAATCAAATGTTATTTTTCCCATTGCCAACACTCCTTTGTATAATATACTTAAATTCTAGCAAACAGTCCCTTTATTTTCAAGAGAAATATTCCGTCAAAACGTCCTGTAAAAGCACTGCATCTTCGGCTTTTTTCATGCTTTTTTCGTGCTTTCTTTCTACCGGTCGGATCTCCGGGATTTCCTCCTCTTCTTCTGCTTCTTCTTCCTCTAATATGTATTGGAAATAATCGTCTGCTTTTTGCAGCGTATCTGTCAGTTTTTTATTGATTTTTTTTGTCTGTCGTAAATTTGCAACCAGGATCAGAACCATGATCAGCAATAATGCCAAGATCCCGATCGGTGCGAAATGGATCACATTTGTAAGAATCGCTTCCTGCATAATTTACCTCTTTTCTTATTTTTTCTTTCTTCATTATAAGAAAAGAAATCTGCAATGAAAAGAGGACAAGCCCCACTTTTCATCGCAAGTTTCGCCATTTTTCCTACTTTTCCACCAGATATCCGGAAAAACAGTACGCAAACTCTTCATTTACATTGATAAAACGGTTATATGCACTCGACAGTGCAATATCCCGGATGACTTTGTCGCCGGTGTTTTTGTCACACGCACATATGTAATATTCTAAATCCGTACCCGTAAATACGGAGAGCAGTTTTTCATTCCAAAATGCCTCTTTTCCGCTGTTTGGAACAGAGATCCCACGCACCTGTTCTACCACGGAACCATACCTCGCGATCACATTTTTTAGGCTGGTATTCAGGTTGACATTCCCAAGGTTCAGCAGTCCGACCCGGAGCATCTCGTGCTTGGAATCCATATGCTTTTTTAGCATATCATAATCATTCCTGTAAAGGCATTTGAGCGCACAGGTCTCATACTCTTCTTTTATCTGGATGTTACAATGCTGTTCCCTGGTAAAAACTTTGGTGGTGAACATACATTCCATTTCCCTGTTTCTTGCATACTGCGGCCCTGTAAACATCGTGATGGTGTCTAATTCTAATTTCACCCCGGTATTCATCTGCATTTCCACGCCATAAGTACCAAAATAATACAGCCACTGATTTTCTACGATGTATCCCGCATAATAGACCGGAATGAACACTCCTTCCATTTCCGTGACCATTTCCTGTATCCGCCTGTCTACTCTTTCAAAATAATGCCCCTCTAACAAATTATCCTGTTCTCTTGGTAACATCGGACCATTGCCATAGAGCAGATAAATATTTTCTACTCCCTGCTCCTTTAAATAGGAATATGGTGCACCTAAAAATCTTTGTAATTCCCGGTCTGTCTTCCCATTCTTTTCTATATATGTCATCATACTCAGCCGGATCATCGGCGGTATATAAGGAAGGACTACGGTTCTTACACCCTGCTCCTGCAATATTTCTAACAGACGGCAGATATATGGAACGGTATATGCACCGAGAACAAAGATGTCTAAGATTGTCTCCGGCGCTTTTCTCCCCCATTTTTTCTCCTGATCCCTCGCTATCCTGGGAATGCCCGCATATTCGCCTGCTGCATAGAGATATGTCGTTTTCTTATCTACTCTTCTGTCCCAGATACATCCTGACTGAAGAATTCCATCTTGTGTATTTTCGTATTGATATCTAAAATATCTCGCTTCCATAAGAATATTGTAAGTTTCTGTCTGCGTTTTTACAAGAAAAACATTTATATTTTAACGTTATTATGATAAGATAGGAACAGTAACCGTCATATTTATGCCGGAAAGAGGTGTTTCATGAAAATTAATATTTACTACGGAGGACGCGGACTTTTAGATGACCCGACTCTGTATGTTTTAAAAAAGATGCAGAACGTTTTTACGGAGCTGCGTGTCACTGTGGAGCGTTACAATATTTTTGAATATAAAAATAGTATCTCTACTCTTCCACAGACAATGAAAGATGCGGATGGTATTATCCTTGCAACTACTGTAGAATGGCTGGGTATCGGTGGATTTATGTATCAGTTCCTAGATGCCTGCTGGCTCTATGGTGATAAGGAAAAGATTCAGTCTCTCTATATGCAGCCCGTCGTTATGTCAACCACTTATGGAGAACGCGAGGGCATGACTTCCTTAGAAAACGCATGGGAGATGCTCGGTGGTCTTCCTTGCAACGGATTCTGCGGATATGTCGAAGATATGGTCGCTTTTGAAATGAACAAAGATTATTCTCTGATCATCGAGAAAAAAGCGGAAAATCTTTATCGTACGATTTCCCAGAAGCAGAAAGGACTTCCTACCAGTAATCAGGCTGTAAAACAATCGGTTCTGCGTACACAGGCTTTAGAACTGACTCCACAGGAGAGCGAACAGCTTTCTAAGTATGTTTCCGATGATTCCTATGTGAAACAGCAGAAGGAAGATATCCAGGAGCTTGCCAGCATGTTTAAGGATTTACTGGATCAGTCCGACTCAGAGGAAGGTCCATCCTATATTCTGGATCTTGAATCTCATTTTGTACCGCAGAATGATTTTTCCGCTAATTATCTCTTTATGATCGAGGGACAAAAGAAACCACTCGTCATTGAGGTTTCCGGAGATTCCTTAAACTGCTATTATGGACAGCAGGAAGCAATTGATATTTATGCAAAAATGACTGCTTCCGTGATGGAGCGGATCATTTCCGGACAGATGACCTTCCAGCGTGCATTTATGACCGGAGAAATGACTGCTAAGGGTAATTTTAAAACACTGCGTATGTTAGACCATATTTTTATTTTTGAATAATACAAGGAGTGATAAACATGAAAAAAGATGATTGTATTTTTTGTAAAATAGCTGCAGGCGAGATTCCTTCAAGAAAAATCTATGAAGATAAAGACCTGATCGCCATTATGGATCTGAATCCGACCTCTAAAGGACATTCTTTGATCATTCCAAAGGAGCACTGCACAAATATCTATGATATTGATGAAGATATTGCCGCAAAAGTCATGAAAACTGCAAAAAAACTTGCAACGAAGATGACAGTTGCGTTGAACTGCGACGGCTTTAACCTGTTACAGAATAATGGGGAAACTGCCGGACAGACAATGTTCCATTTCCATATGCATCTGATCCCACGTTATAAGGATGCCGATAACAATATGTTAAAGTTTACTTCTGTTTCTTTCAGTGATGAAGAAATGGATGCGATTCGTGAACAGATTATCAAAGATTAAGCCATATGAACGGATAACACCGATGATATGTGAACGATGATATGTGAAAAGTTTCTTTTTACAGATTGTATGAAAAGAAACTTTTCACATTTTTTATTGACTTTTTTGCTTATTTACCGGCTTCACTTTCGATGAGCTGTAAAATCGTCTGAACAGAGTCCATCTGATTGCTCTTTTCCATTGCCTGTCTGTAATCTTCCCTGTCAGCATAGACTTTATGAATTGCCTCAAGCAGAATATCCACTGTCAGTGTCTCTTCCTCTATTACATAGCTGAAACCCTGTTTTTCAAAGGAGCGGGCATTTAAGATCTGGTCTCCGCGGCTTGCTGCTGCTGACAGCGGGATCAGGATATTTGGCTTATGTAATGCCAAAAGTTCGCAGATCGCATTCGCTCCTGCTCTCGATACTACGATATCTGCAAGTGCAAATAAATCTTTTAACTCATCTTTGATATATTCATACTGTGCATAACCCTTTGTCTGTGCCAAGCTGCTGTCCACATTGCCTTTTCCGCACAGATGGATCACCTGATATTCCTTTAATAACTGTGGCAGTGCTTCGCGTACCACCTGATTGATAAATACGGAACCGATGCTGCCGCCAATCACCAGCATAACCGGTTTCCCTTTTTCAAATCCACAGAATTCCAGTGCCTTTTCCTTACTGCCCTGTAACAATTCGCTGCGGATCGGAGAACCTGTTAAAATTGCTTTTCCTTTTGGCAGATATTGCAGTGTCTCCGGGAAATTACAGCACACTTTTGTTGCCGATGGTATCGCCAGTTTGTTCGCAAGTCCCGGTGTAATGTCTGATTCATGGATAATTACCGGTATTCTGCGGTGTTTTGCCGCTAATACTACTGGAACAGAGACAAATCCGCCTTTAGAAAAGACGATATCCGGTTTCAATTTTCCCAACAGTCTGACTGCCTGATGATAACCCTTTAGAACTTTAAACGGATCTGTAAAGTTCTTTACATCAAAATATCTTCTGAGTTTACCGGAAGATATTCCATGATATGGAATATGATAGGATTCGATCAATCTCTTCTCGATCCCTTCATAAGAACCAATGTAATCTATCTGATAACCTAATTTTTGCAAACCCGGAAGAAGTGCGATATTTGGTGTTACATGTCCCGCTGTTCCTCCGCCCGTCAGTACAATTTTCTTCATTCTCGTTTCCTCTCGCTGCTATCTGTTTTCTACTTTATTTATATTATACTGTTATTGCAAAAAGTCAAGAATCTATACGATATATCTGCAAAGGTAATCCTGTCGCCTTCCTTTAATCTGCGAACCTCCTTATAGATCAGGATTTCTCCGTTTACAAGTGTCCCATTTGCCGAATTCATATCTTCTATATAATAAATATCTTCTTCCTTTGTGATTTTTGCCTGTATTTCACCTGCTGCCCTTGATTTTAGTATTCCGTCAACTGCTAATGCATCCGTTCCAATCAAAAAAACATCTTTATTGATTACAAAATCCCGTTCTTCTCCTCCTCCAAGATACATTAACCTCGCACCGGTTATTGCTTTTTCCGTATATTCCGAAAGAGGATTTTTATCCTGCTCCTGCGGATATATCTTTTGTGGCATTTGTTTCTTTCTGATAGCAGGCACAGGAATTTCCGGCATGGAAAATTCTTTTTTCTTTCTATTTAATTTGTCCCGATAGAGCCAAGATATTCCTTTTTCTAAAATCTGTAACATCTGTTTTTTTATAGATGAGATTCTGTCCATTTTTTGGGAGTTTTGAGGATTTGTAACTGTCAGGTCTGCTGCTTCTGTTTCATCCCCTGCTATTTCATATTCTTTCCATACTTCCCCTCCATTTTCTTCTTCTTTAAAAAACAATTCCTGTAAGTTCAAAAGACTGTAGTTCTCCTCGCGGGTCTTCTCATAAATTGCATATACTTTTTCTGTTTCCTCACGATTCTCATGATCTAACTGCGGCAGCATCTCTTCTATCAGCTTACCAAATTCTTCTCTAAGTTCCCCCTCTTTGTCGGGATAGTAACAGAAATAGAACTGTTCTTCCCTGCTATCCATAAAAATCATATCTTCTTTTAATAGAAGTTTTTCCTCTTTCAGCAGGTAACGCTCCATTTCACGACACAGATGTATAAGGTTTTCGAGAATCTTTTTAATCATTACCGGATTCAAAGCATTATTCTCAAGATAACACTCTAACGACTTTTTCCCTGTAATATCGTAACAAAACCGGAAATCCCCTGTTTCCTGTATCTCCTCTACAGGCAGCAATCCTGCCACTGTATTATGTTTTAACATCTTTAATTCATAATTTTCTTCTTCCACATGACCCGTAATCAGCATAACACTCTGGTTCCACGTCCTTCTATATTCTATTTCCATATATTTTCCCCTGCTTCTTCTAACATTTCCCGTTTTTTAAAAATATCTGCACCCGATAATTCCTGTAGCTGCGTAGAATAAACCGATGCCTTCTGTACTTCCTGACATAAAGAAATACCAAGTGCAAATCCCTGAAAGATAAAAAACAATATCAACGGCATAACCATTGACGCTTCTATCGTATAGCTTGCCTTTACGTTTTTTTTCATATCATCTGCCCTCCCAGATACAGCATATAGGCGGATAAGACAAATGGTACAAATGGAATTTCTGATTTTGCACTTTTTTTCCGCACTAATATTTGTATTATGGCAAAAACAAACACCAATATAAGACTTGTCATTAATAAAGAACAGTTATCCCACCCTCCGATATAAATACCGGTAACCAAAGGACTCACCTGTCACTTTGGCGATTCCGAGCAAACACACTCCCAAGAATGCGCCTCCACAAATTTCCGGTATGGTCAAAGACCTTGTGATTGCCTGATATAGTATTCCTATCACCAGAAATACCAACAATGGCAGGACATCTATTCTTCTTTTCCTGATATCTTCTATTGAAAACAGAATTAACATCACAAAGATTATACTTTCCTTTAACATTTCTCTCCACCACCTGCGTTACTCATACGATATATATTATTATGTACACTTTTTACATGGGTGGCGTTTGCCAACCTTGTCCAGCGAAATTACATATACTGTCCGTTTTAATCCCCGACATTCCAAATCCATATGATAGCAGGTTCCATAATCTGTAATATAACAGACCTTTTCTTTCTTATTTTTGCAACAGCTTCCACAGCGCATATATCTGCTGCCACTTTTATTTCTCAAAGATGTGACTTCTTTTTGATTCACTGTACGGATACTCAGATCTAAATAAGCACACTCCCTGCTGCTGTGATATGCCTTTCCGGTCTTTGTTACATAGACCAGCTTCTTTTCTCCTGCACCTTCCTCTTGCGGAATATATCCTATCCACTTCCTTGCAGATACCTCCTGTTCTGCCGGATATCTCAACGTTCCAAAGAATCCTATTGGTATGGTCATCCGATAACTGGCATGCAGCATTAGTTCTGTTCCCTCATAATCAGACTTTCTAAAAGAAATTCCTGCTTTTTCTCCATCAATATATTCAAATGGAACTTTTTCTTCTTTTGCGCTTTTTAGAAAATGCAGTTGCACCTTTGCAGGATGTACGGTATCGGAACTTTTGCTCACACATGCTGCTTCGACCCTTGCGGTATACATCATTGCCTGCTCCACTGCCAGCTCTGTCTGCATAATCCGAAAATAGAACAACAAAAAAACCATAAATCCAATAAACAACGGAAGTACCACGGCTGCTTCCACTGTCAGGGATGCCTGACAGAAGGTGCGTGAATATGTCTCTGTCGACCGGAGGAGTTGTGTCTGTCTACCACTTTTCGAGAGAGCTTTATTATCTACTTTCTTTTGAAAATAATATTTACATTTAACTTTTGTGAACAGAGACATATTCACGCACCCTTCCTATCATCCTTCTAAAAATATGTATATTGATTGCTTCTGTCTATCCTGAATGTCTCCATTCCCAACGTTTTTATGGTAATCAGATTCCAGAATAACGGTTCTGCCTCATAGGTGACTTCGCTTTCACATCCGGTCATCATATGGTCCATCTGTATGCTCTTTCCGGATATGGCGCTAGTATTTACCTCGATAATATCCATGGAACGGTAATTTACTGCACTATTTTTTTTCATGCTGACGAGAAACTTTAAATATTTCATGTAGTCCCAACCATTCTCGCAGTCCTTCGCCATTGCAAAACCATCTACCGCTTCGCTTGTCTGGTTGATGCCGGTTGTCCACTGTTCTGCATTTTTTATCCATGCAATTTTTCTTCCTTCCAACAATGCCCGCACATCCAATATGCTCTCAGAATATGCCCATGCCGCTAAGATTCCCCATTTTGTCGCTGAGATGACTGCCGGATTCATGCTCCAGCCCATCAACGCCGTTGCCAGTTCTTGTGCTTCTATGCACTTCTGCTGATCCCGAATCAGATATCCCATATTTGCTATTTCTCTAATCGTTATTAAACTTTTTACTGTTTCCTTGAGATTATCACGGTCTGTGGACTCTCCATTTAAAATGTATTCCCACTCATAGTCTAATGCATGATTTGACTGCACCTGTCGATAAGAACTCATATGGGTTTCTAAATATTTTGCAAACCATAATTCTTCTAATATTGCTCCCTGCACCGGAAGATTTCCGGCTTCCTTCTGCCGATGTTCTAACGTATGCTCTAATGAAATGGCTTTATTAGAAAGGCTGCTTTCATCCCTTACAACCAACGATAAAATACTGCTCTTTTTCCACTGATTTGCATCTTCTATGGGGTTTTTTACCTCTCCTTGCGGTTTTTGAGCGGCAATATTGTTTTCTTCTCCCTTTTCTGCCTGTTCCGCTTCTTCTCTTTTCTTATTTGCCTCTTCTAAATGTTCTTCCACTGTCCCATTTTCGCGTTCTAAGGTTTCTTTCTCTTGTATTTCCCCGGCAAAATTATCTACTTCCGGTATCACAGCTTCTCTTTTGGCTGTCTGGGCTGCAAGATGCCGGAATACATTTCCTCCATCATCCGTCAATAACTGATACCGGGAAATTTTGCAATCCGTTAGATACATTCCGTAGAGTTCCTTATCTGACTGCTTTAAATTATTAAGATTTTTCTCCTGCAAATGTCTCTCTACGTTTTCTATGGCAAAATTCCCATTACCATAAGCACAATCCAGCATTAGGAGTCCATAATTCTCATAGACTTCTTTCTGATACTCCGCAAAGACAGATTCTAACGCCGCATCACTAACGATATCTGCTTTCGTACCAAGTCCTCTAATTCGTGCTGTTTCTAACAATGCAAAGAAAAATGATGCACTCAGCAGTATCAACATGGTAAGAAAGACCGTGATGCTTGCCTTTTTACTATATTGCTTTTGCATTTTCTGAAAGTTTTGTAAACAATTCACCGACAAGTTTTGTAAGCTGTGTTTTAAAAATTGCCACTACCGCAATTAAGACCACCAGAATTAAGATCATCTCTACCGTACCAATTCCATCTTCTTCTAAAAATAATTCTTTCAATCCTTTTTTCATAGATATTTTCCTCCTGTGAAATCTTCTTAAAATTTTACCAACGCCGGAACAATGATAAGAACCATGATAATACTAAGCATCAGCATCATCGGTAATAGCAATTTTGTTCCTGCTTCCTCGCCTAACCGTTTTGCCAGGTTTTTCCGCTGTTCCATTGCCAGCTCTGCCTCCTTAGATAGCAATTCGCTAAGTTCCGAGCTTCCTTTTCGCAGATTTTGTGTTAACAGGGATGCCAGTTTTTTGTATTGCCAGAACCCACAACGCTTTCCAAAATTCTCATATGCTTTCCTTTCCCCGACACCGTCCTGCATCTCGTTCCATGTGTAGCACAGCTCTTCATATGCTGCATTCTTTGCCATACCCTCTTTCTTGTAGCGGTTTGCCATTCTCCCCCATGCCTTGGATACCGGCATCCCAGCTCCAATCAGCAAAGCCAAGGTGGTAACCAATTGTGGGTAATATAATAGCAGTTCCTCTTCCCGCTTTTTCTTTTTCTTTCGTTCTTCTTCTATTCCACGAAATTTTAAGAGTATTCCTGTGACAGCTCCGAGCAGCAGCAATATTCCTACCGTATGCGAACTCTTTGCCTTCCATTGAATTTCTTTTTTTCCGAGTTTTTTCGGAAGAATAAAATTCTTTTTTGTTTTATTTTTCTGATTTTGCTTTTCTAAGGCTGTTTCAATCTGTTCTCTGACACTCAGGTCCGGCGAAAATACATGAAATCCAAAACTGTACTCTTCTGTTTCTTCTCCACAGCTTAATAACACACAGGCCTCTAATAATACCCCTTTTTTTGGCAGTTCTTTCTTTACGAACTCTCCTTCTGTATTGATGACATCATACGAATCCAGTCTCCACTCTGCTTCTACATTCCCGTTTCGGTAAGAATCTTTCATTACCACCGGCTTTTTCACGGAATTCAGGGATTTGTTATCTCCTAAGAAAGTTGCATCAATTTCCTTTTTCGCCTTTTTTAACTCTTTTTTCGCCTCTTTTTTGGTAAACCGGCGTTCCGCAATCTCGACATTTATATCATAGGATTCACCGTCAACAATAGCCTCTAACGATTTCTGACTGCTTCCTTCTCCGGGTTCTTTTCTTTGCAAAGAGCCATGTTCTAAAGATTCCGCTGTCTGTTGTCTGACCATCACAAATACGATCAGAAGGAGGACTGCTGCTAAAATCTTTTTTATCTTTGTTTTTTCCGTTCCTTTTTCAGACTTCAATCCTTCCCATCCTTTCTGAGAGCAGGATAGATGCCAGATAGCCCAGCAGACAGATTGTCATAAAGATAACTCCTAATATATTGTGATATAGTACATCCAGGTAGCCCGGAGAGGCGATATCCAGATAGAACAGTAAAAACACTGGCATAACATTCATTACTTTTTGTTCTAATCTCTTCTGTGCGATCATCGTCTGTATCTCTTCTTCAATCCGGATTTTACTGCTGATATTTCTTACGGTATTCTGTATGATCCCCACCAGATTACCGCCGCCACGCTTTGCAAAAGAGAGCACCTCTGAAAAATTCTCAATTTCTTCTATACCGCTTTTTTTCGCAAATTCTTCAAATACGACTTCTAACGGCTGGTTCATACAAACCTTACGATTGATGATTTCTAATTCTGTCTGCATCATTCCCCCCTCCCCATGTAGTTCTTTCATCTCTTTTCCGGCATCTAAAAATGCATTTTCTAATGCATATCCGGCAAGCAGATTTCCTTCGATCATTTCCATACAGTCCTTAAATTCCTGCAATAACTGGCGTTTTCTCTTCTCCTGCTCCTTTTTTGCACTGTACCTTCGATAGAAATAACATACCGGAAAGAACAGTAACAGTGCCTTCACACTCTGGTAGAATAATCTTGCGATCAAAGCCGTAATGCCGGCTGCGATGAGGATTTCCCGATACCTGCCCACTCTAATTTTCGCGTATTCTTTAATTTCTCCCTGCTTTTCCATTCCCCAATAACTTTTCCTCCTTTTTCACCCTTTTCCTGAAACTCCCACAATGGAGATAACTCTATCCTGCCATCCGTATATGCTCCAACTTCCATAATGTTTAGGAGTTTTCTTGAACCATCCCGCATCCTCCCCACATGGACTAAAATATCCACACCGGATGCAATCTGCCCCCGGATTGCCGTTAGCGGCAATTCCATTCCCATCAATACCATAGTTTCTAAACGGTGCAGCATATCTTCACAGGAATTTGCATGTCCGGTGCTGAGGCTTCCGTCATGTCCGGTATTCATTGCCTGCAGCATATCTAAGGCTTCTGCCCCACGACATTCTCCGACGATAATACGGTCGGGGCGCATTCGCAATGCTGCCCGGATCAGATCCCGGATCGTAATCTCTTCCATCCCTTTTACATTGGCACACCGCGTCTCTAAACGTATCAGATTCTCTATTCCATGAAGCTGCAGCTCTGCGGAATCCTCAATCGTAATGATACGCTCCCCCGATGGGATACAGCCGGAAAGTGCATTTAAGAACGTTGTCTTTCCGGAACCTGTACCGCCGGAGATAAAAATGTTATATCCCGCTTTTACCAGCATCTCTAAGAATTGGGCTGCCTCCTTACTGAGTGTCTGCAATTCTATCAGCCGTTCCATCGTCATCGACTCTTTCGGAAACTTTCGGATGGTAATGCAGGAGCCGTCTATTGCAGTCGGTTCTAATACGATATGGATTCTGGAACCATCTTCTAAGCGGGCATCCGCAATTGGCATTGCTTCATTTACAACCCGGTTATTCTTTGCCACCATCTTCTGTATGACATCCTCTAATTTTTCTCTTCCTGTAAACTGTTTTTCCCATGCATATAAACGTCCTGCTTTTTCATAAAAAATCTTCTGATACCCATTGACCATGATTTCCGTTACGGAATCATCCTGCAATAATTCCTCAAGGATATCCAGTTTTCTAAGGGAACAGAAGATTTCCTGCACATATCTCTGTTCTTCTTCTAACGAGATCAGATGCTCTTTTCCATATTCCCAGACTTTTTCTTCTATCTTTTCCTTTAACCGGGCATCATCATTCTCTTCACTTAAATCCATATCTTCCAGTACACGTTTTTGTATCTGTTCCATGTTATCAAGATGCATATTCTCCTCCTAATAAACGGCGTACACAGTTTCCTACTTCACCCATGTAGAATTCCTCTACCTGTATCGTTCCGTCTTCCCGCCACGCCTGTCCTCCCGGCAGGAATACTTCTTCCATTCTTCCTGTTAAACCTTCCTTAAACTTTTCCAAAAGTTCTTTTAATTCTTCTATTCCGGGATCTTTACTCGTCCGATTTTCCTTTAAGATCCAGATTTTCTGACACAGATCCAGCACTTCAAAAAATCCGCTCATCACACATCCCAGATCCAAAAGTAAGACTTCAAAATCCGTCTTTTCTAAAAGAAGTTCTAAGAAATGCCTTACCTCGCCCTTTTTCCACTCCATGTAATGCTCCGGATTTGCCGGCGGTGGAATGACCTGATAGCTTCCCAGTGGATAAATACTACTCTTTAATTTTGCTAAGAGTTCTTCCTCGCCTTCCTTTAACAGATAAAATAAATCTCCCATATCCATATCCGGCTCTAAGCCCATGCTTTTGCAAAACCCGCTGCACACGCTAAAATTCAAATACAATAATTTTTTTCCTGCCGACAACTGTTCTGCCGCTGTCAGTGCAAATGGTGTCCGAAGCCGATGATTCCAGGGAGAATACACGGCAAATATCTGCTTCTCACCTCTCCAGATACTCTTTGTATCCATGCTCCCTGCCACTTTTCCAATCCCGGCATGTATTTCCCGCAGTATCCGGTCTGCCGGCTGGTACTTAAAGAGCACCCGCATATTTTCCTGTTCCGTGGAAATTTCTCCATTGCTCAAGCAGATGGCTTTTTTGGCCCTGCCTGCTTCTTCTTTGTTTTGAAAAAAGGTCTCCTCATACAGCAACAGATCAAAGTTTTCGTCATTTTTCCGGTAAAGACTTTCATCAGAAAATCCAGTCACCTCAAAGCTGTCTTTTTCTTTCGCTGCAATATAATTTACAAGCTGTCTTGTGTATTCTACATCCTGATCACAAATTGCGATCTTTTGTTTTTTCATCTCACCACCCCCAGATAATAGAGATATCCTGCCAGAATCGGCACAGAAAAATGAATCGTATGTGCATCCTTCACATAGTTTTTGAATAGTAATTTGAACAGTCCCATTGCTGCTCCTGCAAGAAAGGCAGCTTCCACGCAGACCCACCACGTTTTTAATGTCAAAAATCCTGCTATTACGG
>ERZ824978.1838-NODE-1838-length-20652-cov-6.135699_pt1 | contig 20652 bp, 8 predicted proteins | sample MGYA00519860_ERZ824978 | MGnify/ENA primary metagenome ERZ824978 (study PRJEB31778, sample SAMEA3449184) | human gut metagenome | biome: human gut; feature: human-associated habitat; material: faeces | place: United Kingdom | collected 2010/2012 ... | reverse complement strand
GATCGGTTTCATTTCGCATTCCTGTGCGATCTCAATGTCTGTTTTGTATCCCATAGTTATTTCTCCTTTCTTCTGACCGGACGTCTGCCCCCGAAACGGAACAAAAAGTGAAGAATGTATCTGTTCCGTAAATAAAAAAACGCAGCAAATGTAATCATGTTCTACATTGCTGCCCAGACGGTCGGCCAATATGAATCCTGGTTTCCTGTGGTTCCTCCACATATCCGTCAGTAGCCAGGATCTTCTTTTTCAGACTTCTTTTAAAGAATAGCATAAATTAGCAAAAAAGTCAAGAATTACGAGGAAAAAACAATCTCTTTTTGTGGATTTTCACTTGATATTTATGAGGAAGAAAGTTATACTTAAACGGTAACATAATTGTTACTGTTCACTGATACTATCTTGCGAGGCGTTTTTCGTGAGCGAAGGTCACAGAAAACCCGAGACATACCTCACGAATTTATGCGATTAGTATGAATTCTGTGCATCGCAAAGTGTGTAATGGTGAGATACCTTGAAAAACAAACGTGATCACTATTAATAAAGAAGAAAGCCGGTGATATTTGTGGAACAGGCAATCAGGGAGGAGATAATTTCCGGATTCTGCAGGACGTATAATCAGGCACAGACAGTGACCTGTGAGTTCACAGAGACGGAAGAAGGACTTGAACTGACCGAAGTGGACTGTGGATATAGACGGTGCATCCATCGGGGCAGCTGTGAAGTGGCCAGGCAGATCCGTCAGATGGAAGAGGATCACAAAAAGGAGTAAAGGGGAAACAAATGGTAAAACTGAATAAGAAAATCAGGAGATATCTGGCTCTGGTTCTATGCCTCAGTATCTTGCTTGTACCTGTAGAGGGTTATGCGGCGAAGAATAATCAGAGCACAAACCAGCGGGTGAGAACCACAACGACAGCAGCAGGCTGGGTGTCCAGCGGCGGCCGATGGTGGTATCGAAATGCAGATGGGAGTTATCCGAAGAGTACCTGGAAACTGATCAACGGTTCATGGTATTACTTTGAATCTGATGGATGGATGGCGACTGGCTGGAAAAAACTGGGCGGCGAATGGTATTATCTTACATCCAGTGGAGCGATGGCTACCGGATGGGTGAAACTGAATGGGAAATATTATTTCATGAACGGTTCCGGTGAGATGCAGCATGATACCTGGGTGGATAATGGTGCCTACTACGTGAACAGCGATGGTGTCTGGGTGGAAGGAAAGACTTCCCAGAACAGAGCAGAAAGCAGTCGGACAGATTCCGCAGCAGGCTGGGTGTCCGGTGGCGGCCGATGGTGGTATCGGGAAGCCGATGGTTCCTATCCGAGAAACAGCTGGAAAGTAATCAATGGTTCCTGGTATTATTTTGACGGCAGTGGCTGGATGGTAACCGGCTGGCTAAAACGCGCAAGCGGCTGGTATTATCTGGAACCGGGCAACGGTAACATGGTAACCGGCTGGAGAAAAATCGGCGGAACCTGGTATTATCTGAATCCGGGAAATGGCGATATGGCGCAGGGCTGGAAAAAGATTGGGAATGTCTGGTATTATCTGGAGCCGGGAAATGGTGGCATGGCAACGGGCTGGAGAAAAATCGGAAGTACCTGGTATTATCTGAATCCGGGAAATGGCGATATGGCAACGGGCTGGACAACCATTGGAGGAACCCGATATTACATGAATCAGGATGGAGCCATGGTAGAAGGCTGGTCACAGCAAAATGGAACCTGGTATTACCTGAAACCGGGCAGCGGAAACATCGCGACCGGATGGTTAAAACTGGATGCAACCTGGTATTATCTGGCGAGTGACGGAAAGATGCTGACAGGTTTCCAGAACATCGGCGGATCCAAGTATTATCTGAATACAGGCAGTGGAGCCATGGCAGTAGGCTGGCTGCAACTGGGCAGTGACTGGTATTATATGAACGGCAGCGGTGCCATGCTGACAGGCTGGCAGAAAATCGGAAGTACCTGGTATTATCTGAATCCGACGACCGGTAAGATGGCAACAGGCTGGACAACCGTTGGTGGAAGTAAATATTATATGAACGGCAGCGGTGCCATGCTGACGGACTGGCAGAATATTGACGGTTCAGAGTATTATTTTTACAGCAGTGGCGCCATGGCGGTAAGTACAGTCATCGGCGGTGTTGAAATCGGAGCAGATGGAAAAGCATCGAGAACAGAAAGTCAGGCGATTGGGACTCTGACCAAGTTTTTGAAAACAATGATTCAGCCGGTAGGTAACACCCTGTATGTATGGGGTGGCGGTCATGACGCCTGGACAGACGGAGACGGACTGCGTATCGGTATGAACCCGAAGTGGAAACAGTTCTATAACCAGCAGGGAGCTTCGTATAATTATACGAAACATCGATATGAGTATCAGAATGGTCTGGACTGTTCCGGTCTGGTCAGCTGGGCTGTCTACAATACATATAATACAAAATCAAATCAGAAAGAAACGGCATACAGTTCAACATCTACCGGATTCCCGGCTTATCTGACCAACAAAGGTTTTGGATCGCACGGAAAAGTTTCCGGTGGAACATTTACACCTGGTGACGTGGTAAGTATGACCGGTCATGTGTGGGTTGTTCTTGGCATGTGTTCGGATGGAAGTCTGGTGATCGTTCATGCGACACCACCGGTAGTTCAGATCAGCGGTACGGTCAATACAGCAGGAAGCACGAACAGTGAGGCTGTAAAACTGGCAAAGGCATATATGAAGAAATATTATTCAGATGCAGCCGGCAAATATAATCTGTGTATCGCAAGTAAAGCATATGTGAATAACGTAGACCGTTTCCATTGGTCCTCCAGTAGTATGAGAGATCCGGATGGACTGCGTAATATGACGGCAGCACAGGTACTTGAAAAATTGATTGGACCGCAATAAGAAAAATGTAAAGAAAGGCTGTCGGGAAATAGACAGTTCTAAGTTTGGGAGGGTATGACTCATACCGAGGCACACCCTCCCAAACTTTTTATCATACAAAGAAAAAAGATGACTGACGACAACCATCTTTCTCTCCATTTATAATGTAGCTCTGCTAACAACTAATTATTAACGACCTTTTTTGAATTAGGGAAACAGTAAATTAACTTTAGTTTCTATGATTTGAGATGAGTTTAGCATTGAGGGGTTGCAGGAAAAATGGTTTTGTGTTAATATGTTAAGGAATGTAAAGAGAATATTTCGTAAATATTACAAGAATATATAACACAATGCAAAATAATAAAAGGAGAAATATATGAAAAAAAGAATCCTTTGTTTAACATTAGGATTAATGCTGACAATTTCACAGGCAGTACCTGCCGGTGCTGCATCTAGAAAAGATCAGCTAAAACAGGATAAGGCAGCAGCACAGAGTCAGCTTGCAGCACAGGAGTCTAAAATCAATAATCTGGAAGACCAGAAACAGACACTTTCCGCTGAGATCGATCAGCTGGATTCTGATCTGGTAAATATTATGGTTGAGATTGAGATTCTGGATGGTGAGTTATCCGATAAAGAAGCGCAGATCGAGCAGACCAAAGCAGATCTGGCAGTGGCAGAAGAAAATAAACAGAAACAGTATGAAGCCATGAAGAAGAGAATCCAGTATCTGTATGAAAAGGGTGGAGATGATGCATGGGCACAGATGCTGTTCCAGGCATCGGACTTTACCAGTCTTCTGAACCAGGCAGAATATGTACAGCAGATGTATGACAGTGACAGAAACAGTCTGGAAGAGTTCAAAGAGACTGTACAGCAGGTAAAAGACCTTGGGGATCAGCTGGACAGTGAGAAAGCAGAACTGGAAGAGATGAACCAGGAGTATCAGAATCGTCAGGCGAGTATGCAGACACAGCTGGAAGAAAAGAAAGCAACTTCCAGTGATTATGATGCACAGATCGCACAGGCGCAGAACCAGGCTGCACAGTACACGGAACTGATTCGTCAGCAGAATGCTGAGATTCAGAAAATTGAAGAAGAAGAGAAAAAAGCAGCGGAAGAGGCAGCAAGAAAAGCAGCCGAGGAAGCAGCTAAGAAGGCAGCAGCAGAAGAAGCTGCAAAGAAAGCACAGGAAGAAGCAAACAAAAAAGCAGCAGATGAGGCAGCAAAGAAAGCAGCAGAAGCAAGCAAGAAATCTTCATCTGCTTCCGGCAGTAATACAGGTTCCGGTTCTTCAACAAGCAATAAAGCTAATAGCAATACAAGCAGTAACAATGCAAGTAGCAGCTCAAGTGCAACAACATCCAAGGACAACGGAAGTTCTTCTTCCGGCTCATCAGGAAGCTCAGGCAGCAGCGTATCATATAATCCGACAGGACAGTCCGTTGTTAATTACGCATGCCAGTTTGTTGGCAATCCTTATGTATGGGGTGGTACAAGCCTGACAAACGGTGCTGACTGTTCCGGATTTATCATGAGTATATATGCAAAGTTTGGTGTATCCCTTCCGCATTCCTCCGGAGCAATGGCAGGCTGTGGTCGTGGAGTTTCCTACTCTGAGGCAATGCCTGGAGATATTATCTGCTACGCAGGTCATGTAGCGATTTACATGGGCGGTGGACAGATTGTACATGCAAGTAACGCAAAAGACGGTATTAAGATCAGCGGAAACGCTGCGTACAGGCCGATCGTTGCAGTTCGCCGTGTGCTGTAATTAGAACAATAGTAACAATTATGAGAGTCATATCTGAAAAAGATATGGCTCTTTTTTTGTTCAATAATCTATTCCGCTTTAACGTGGTATTTTATTGTAGTTCCGAATTTGACAAAATAAATGATGGAATCAACACAAAAGAACGAGCCGATAAAAAAACGAATCGTTATAATTAGAATAAAAGAGACTGAGACAGTCTGTATGCAGACGGAACAGGCTACATTGCCGGAAGGAGGTAGATAATGAAGAATCGAAAAAAACAGCTTATGAAGATCGGAGCTGTCATAGCGGTGATTGCAGTTGCAGGAATTGCCGGCGGAGTCGTCATATACAAGTGTGCCAATCGATTCGATCTGACTGTAGCCGGTGATCCGATCAGTAAGGAAGAGTATGTGAACTGCATGAATTCCGTGGAATATGATACAAAGATGCAGATCCAACAGGATTATGATGCCGTATACGGAACGGATTTCTGGGAAAAGCAATACGACGGACAATACGGCTATGAGATCCTCACCCGGAATACAGTAGAACAGTTAAAATACATCCATGCAGTATATGATCTTGCCGAAGAAAACGGAGATGTAGCAGACAGTAGCTATGAGGCTCTGGAAAAACGCTGGAAGGATGGTAATGCGGAGCGAGGCGAGAAAGTAAAAAAAGGTGAAGTGATCTACGGACTGAAAGAGTATACCTTTCAGCTGTATCTGGACTATGAGCTCAGTACTCTGAAAGAGAAATACTGTAACGATACATCCCGGGAGGGAATGCAACTGACGGAAGACGAGGTTCTTCAGCACTACCGGAGTCGCAACTGGATATTTGGAGGCAGCGAAGAAAACGCTGACCTGGAAACAGCAAGAATAGCAGTCGAAAGAGAACTGCGTGAACAAAAATACGACGATATGATCACGCAGCATGAAACCGATTCTCAGGTGGAAGGAAACATGAAAGATGTGAACCGGTACACCTTGAAGAATATACAATAACGGAAGGAGAAAAGGTATGAAGAAAAGATGGATGAGCGGTACGTTAGCACTTCTGCTTGCAGGAACAACAGTCGCATCAATGATGCCGGCAGTATCTGTTAAGGCTGAGGGAAATACCGCAACCGGAACAACATATTATGTTGATTCCAATGGGGGAAATGATAGCAATGAAGGAACATCAGAAGGCAAGGCGTTCCAAACACTTGAAAAAGTAAATACACTTGATCTTGAGCCGGGAGATACCGTTCTTTTGAAAAGAGGATCTGTATTTGAGGATCAGGCTCTTAAGTTTACAAAAGAAGATAGCGGTACTGCAGAAGCACCGGTAAGAATATCTGCTTATGGCGAGGGAAACAGACCACAGATCAATACAAACGGTCATGGTCAGTGGGAACTGAATTATGGAACTCCACTGGATAACCAGAATCATAAGTGGAAAGGTACCGTATCTTCCAGTATCCTGATTGAAGACACAGAGTATATCGAGATCGAAGGTCTGGAACTGACCAACGACAGAAATAGTGCAACAGATACCGAGAAAGATAAAGCGTACAACGATGCATATGCAATGGACAGAACAGGTGTTGCCGGCGTTGCGAAGGACAATGGAACAGTAGACCACATCGTACTGAACGATCTCTATATCCATAATGTGACAGGTAACGTATATAACAAACATATGACAAACGGTGGTATCTACTTCATCGTTGCAAAACCAACAAACGAAGGAGCAACCGGAATTGCAAGATACAATGATGTTAAGATCACGAACTGTTCTCTGGATACAGTAAACCGCTGGGGAATTGCAGTCGGATACACCTATCAGTGGAGACAATTCACAACAGGTGCATTGTCAGATGCAACAATGGCAAAATATGGTTCATCCAATGTTGTGATCGAGAACAACTATCTGAACCATGTAGGCGGAGATGCCATCACAACCATGTATCTGGACAGACCGATGGTTCAGTATAACGTGTCAGAGAATGCGGCAGAGCAGATCAATTTCAAAGACTACTCAAAGAATCAGCCGAGTCTTGATGCAAATGGTAATGTAAACGGTACACAGGGCGTTGGTGCAGGACGAGTGGCAGCAGCAATCTGGCCATGGAAATGTAAAAATGCAATCTTCCAGTACAATGAGTGCTTCAGAACATTAAATGCTTCCAATGGTAACGGCGATGGACAGCCATGGGATGCCGACTATGGTGATGGAACAAACTATCAGTACAACTACAGCCATGGTAATACCGCAAGTACCATCATGTTCTGTGGTCCGGAGTCCATTAACAATACATTCCGTTACAACATCAGCCAGTATGAAGATATGGGACCTCTGGATCCGGCCGGTAACACTGGAAACTGCCAGGTTTACAATAACACATTCTATATCAAAGAAGGTCTCAATACCATCTGGCATAGAAGCCATGGCAATGGTGGTCCTGTAGATATGGAAAATAATATTTTCTATTTCGCAGGAAACTCACCGGTTGCAGTAAATGACTGGAATCCCAGCGGAAATAAGACCTTCAGCAATAACTTATATTACAACGTAACTACTTATCCGAATGATGCAAATGCTGTAAAAGCGAATGCAGGAACAAAGGTACTTGTGGATGCAGGTTCCGGTCCGGATTCAGTAGCAACTGATAAGAGCGCAAGAAGACATGAAGATCCAACAGCTACAACAGTATTTGACGGATACAAACTTGCAGAAAACTCTCCGGCAATCAACGCTGGTAAAGTAGTAGTTGACAGAAATGGTTATACCATCGATCACGACTTCTTCGGTCACAAGATCACAGCAGTACCGGAGATCGGAGCAGCAGAAAGTGATGCAGTGGCAGCACTTGTACTGAGATCTGACGTATATACTGTTACCGGAACAAACGTAAGCGATCTTCCTAAAAATACAACAGTAGAGGATTTTCTTAATAATGTTATCGTAGATACAGGCGTTACAATTACTATTAAAGAAGGCGAGACAGAACTTACAGGAACTGACATCGTAAAAGGAGGAGCGACAATTACTCTTTCTTATGAAGGAATGAAAAGTGTAACTTACACTGTGGTTGCAAGTTCGGATAAAGAACTGAAAGAATGTTTCTACGAAGTGAAAGGATCAGAAGTACGTGTTCCTTACACAGAGAAAAACCCGACAACAGTAAAGGAAATGAAGGCAAACATCACTGTAGCAGATACAGCAACAGTATCCGTATTAAACGGTGGTGCAGAACTTGCAGACAGTGATGCAGTTGCAGACGGAATGACACTTCGCATCACTGCGGAAGACGGCACAACAAATGATTTTGCGATCAAACAGAAAAACGAATATAACTGGACTTTTGATTTTGTAAGAGGACAGCAGGGAAATGTATGGTTCGGACAGATAAAGGATAGTTCCAGCGACTGGGCCAATATGACAACCATCGATTCGGACGGATGGCCAAACTGGGCGACTCATACATATTATGGCCCTGGTATTGATGCACCACAGAACACAAATACAACAACTGATTCAACAGTTCATGGTCTGCTTTCCGCACCGCCAAAAACAGATATTTCTACAGCAATGGCATATAGAGCACCGAAGAGCGGAACAGTATCATTCAAGGTCAAAGATGACGAGCCATATCTCCGTCAGTCTCCGAACGCAAACGGAACAGTCACCTTGAGTCTTTATGTAAATGGTGAAGTGAAAAAAAGCTTAACACTTGAAACCAGTAGACAGAAAGTTGGTAACTGGGAACAGGCTGAGGAAATCGTAGTAAGCCGTGGTGATATGATTCGCGTGGTAGCTAAGTGTAATGATAACCCAAGCAAACCATCCGCTCACGTTACACCAATCATCACTTATGTGGATAAAGCAGCAGCTGATACCGAAGCACCGACAGCACCAACAGAAGTAACAGCAACAGATATTACAACAACAACAGCAAAAGTTACCTGGACAGCATCTACAGATAATGTAGGCGTGGCAGGATACAATGTATACGTAAATGATCCAGAAAATCCTGTAAACGGCGAGACACTTGTAACAGGAACAGAATATGAACTGAAAGACCTTACAGCAGGAACAGGATATACAGTAACTGTAAAAGCTGTTGATGCAGCCGGCAATGTTTCAGATGGTGCTGCACATACATTTACAACAAAAAATGCGGCAGATACAGAAGCGCCGACAGCACCGGGAAATGTAGCAGTGACAGATGTTACAACAACAACAGCCAAAGTTACTTGGAGCGAAGCAACAGACAATGTAGGTGTAGTTGGATATAACGTATACTTAAACGAAGAAAAAGTAAACGAAACACTTGTAACGACTACCGAATATGATTTAACTGCTCTTACAGAAGAGACAAATTATTCAGTAAAAGTAACTGCGGTGGATGCAGCAAAAAATGAATCTGCGAGATCTGAAGCAGCTACATTTACAACACCAAAAACACAGGATACCGAAGCACCATCTGTACCGGCAGGTGTAGCAGCATCAGACGTGACACAGACAGGAGCAAAGATTACCTGGACAGCATCTACAGATAATGTAGCAGTAACCGGATACAATGTATATGTGGGTGAAACAAAAGTAAATGCTACACCTGTAACAGTTACAGAATATGATTTAACCGGACTTACAGCAAATACAGGATATTCAGTAACAGTAAGTGCAGTGGATGCAGCAGGAAACGAATCCGCAAGATCTGAAGCAGCTACATTTACAACATTAGAGGCGGAAGAAGAGAAAGATACAGAAGCACCGACAGCACCGGCAGGTGTAACAGCATCAGAGGTGACACAGACAGGAGCAAAGATTACCTGGACAGCATCTACAGATAATGTAGGAGTAGCCGGATATAATGTATATGTAGATGAAGCAAAAGTAAATACGGACAAGCTGGTGGAAGGTTTGGAAATTGAACTGACAGGTCTTACTCCGGATACAGAATACACAGTAACAGTAAGTGCAGTGGATGCAGCGGGAAATGAATCAGGAAGATCTGCAGCCTTCACATTTACAACACTTAAAAACGAGGAACCTGCCCCGGAAAAACCATCCGCTCCTACGAATGTGAAAGTATCTGAAATTACTCATACCACAGCAATCGTTACCTGGGAACCGGCTGCAGAAAGAGCGATGGCACCTGGATATAATGTATATCTGGATAATAAAAAACAGAATGAATTGCCTATAGAAGGAACAGAGTACAAGTTGACTGGCCTTAAGGTAGGAACCAGATACAATGTAGCCGTAACAGTAGTAGATGTAGATGGAATAGAATCTGACAGAACAGAAGAAGTAGAAGATACATTTATAACAAAGGCAGATAAAGAAAAACTGCAGGAAACTACAAAAGATGCAGACAAAGCTCTGGAGAACAAGGATAAATACACAGAGGAATCTCTGAAAAATCTGGAGGAAGTCTACAAGAAGTATCAGGAAGTACTGAATGGTGACAATGTAACTCAGGAAGAAGTAGAGGAAGCGAATAAAGCTATCGAAGAAGCTTTCAAGAATCTGGTAGCAAAAGACGATGGTAAGAAGGATCCGCCTCCTACCCCAGGACCGGCAGCCCCAACACCGACTACAACGCCAGACCCGACTACAACCCCAACCCCAACTACAACACCAACTACAACACCAACTACAACACCAACTACAACCCCAACCCCGAGCACCACACCGCAGCCAGGCGCAAAACCTGCAGCAACTTCCGGAAATACCAACACAGGAAGCACAAATGCAGGTGGAACAACCACAGGCAGCACATCTACAGCCAGAGCTGCAAAAACAGGTGATACAGCCAATGCAGCAGCCTGGTTATTTACCCTGGCAGCATCTGCGGTTGCAGGAACTGTTGTTGTAAAACGTAAAAGAGAGGATTAAGAACATCCCACTCTTGAAGGATACAAGGATAAAAATAAGTAATTAAAACAGACAGGAATCAGAAAACACTGATTCCTGTCTGTAACATCCAACAAAAAGGAGAAAAAAATGAGGAAAAAGACCCTTTCAGCATTTCTGGGATTGGTTCTTGGTGCTTCTACCATATTAGGCTCTATCGGTGCAAACCCTGTACCGGTATCCGCAGGAACGGATGGAATAACCGACAGCGAATGCACAACCACTGGAACTGCAGAACCGGCATCGGACGAAGTTGTACCGGACGCGAATCAGTACAAATATCAGAAGGATGAACTGGCAGCATTCTGTCACTTCGGACCGAATACATTTAATGAAGTAGAGTGGGGAGAGCATTACGGAAAGAAACAACCAAATGAAATCTTCACACTGACAAATGATTTTGATGCAGATACATTAGTAGGCACATTACATAATGCAGGATTTAAGAAAATCATCGTAACAGCAAAGCACCATGACGGATTCTGTATCTGGAACAGCGAATACACAGATTACTGTATCAAAAATACGGATTATAAGAATGGTAAGGGAGATGTTCTTGCGGAAATCTCAGCTGCCTGTTCAAAATATGATATGGACATGGGTCTTTACCTGTCTCCGTGGGATATCCATGAACCATCTTACGGTTATTATGATGCTAATGGAAATCCAACAACAAAGGAAAATGACGTATTAGATTACAATGAGTATTATAATAATCAGTTAAAAGAAATTCTTGGTAATCCAAAGTACGGTAACAAAGGGCACTTTGTTGAAGTCTGGATGGATGGGGCCAAAGGAAGTGGTGCAAACGCACAGGAATATACATTTGAAAAATGGTTCGATACAATTCAGACACACCAGGGAATAAAAGCCGGTAATGCTGCTGACTGTATGTTATTCGGAGCACAGGCATATACAACCGTTCGCTGGATCGGAAATGAAGATGGTGTTGCCCACGAAAACACATGGGCAAAATCCAAAGTAAATGTAGCAAATAATACAATTGATAGCAACGGAACTACACCATATACCATCGGATACGCAGATGGAAATAAATGGACAGTACCGGAGTGTGACGGACGTATTACATCCGGATGGTTCTGGGGAACCCAAAAATGTACTCCAAAGACAGTTGCACAGCTTGCAAACATGTATTTTGATTCTGTAGGACACAATGCAACTATGCTTCTGAATGTACCGCCAAACAACAAAGGTACAGTAGATCAGCCGATCCTGAACAGAATAAGAGAATTCGGTCAGAATGTGGAAGAGTCTTTCAGAACCAATCTGGCAAAAGCAGAAGGAACCACAATTGTAGCATCTGATGTTCGTGGAAAGGATGTTGCATTCAAACCGGGAAATGTAGTAGATGGAAATGATGCCACATACTGGACAACAAATGATGGTACAACAAGCGGAAGTCTGACCATTAAATGGAATACAGCGAAGAAGTTCGATGTGGTTTCATTCGAAGAAGCAATTCAGAAAGGACAGCACATCAACAGTTATAAAGTTGAGTACAAAGCATCTGACGATGCACAGTGGCAGACACTGAAAAGTGGAGTAACTGTTGGTGCAAAGAGACTGGTTAGAACTGCACCGGTAGCAGCAACTCAGGTTAAGATCACAGTAGGAACAACCGATGGAAAAGTTCCGATGTCAAGTGAAGTTGGTGTATACAAAGCAAGCGAAGGATTCCAGCTGGCAGGAGCAGCGCCGGAAGGTATGGTAACAACCAGCGTTAATGATAATAGTTTTACATTCAGCACAGGTTGGAATCCACAGACAGGCAGCCAGTATATCAACGGACAGAATACCTGGTCCAATAGAGCTGACGCAAGCTTTACTTATAACTTCCACGGAACAAAAGTATACCTGATGGGAACAACAGACCCGGGTCATGGTGCCGCTGATGTTTATATTGATAATCAGTTGGTAGAAACGATCAATACACATGCGGAAAGCAGATCTACAGGAGCAAAGATCTTTGTATCCGGTGATCTGGAAGATGGCGATCACACATTAAAGCTTGTAGCAAAAACAAATGCAGCAATCGGTGTGGAAGCAGCTTACGTAATCAACAACGGTGGCGTTGGAATGATTGAACTTGAAGATTCTGCATACACAATGAATGAAGAATCTTCACTGGATGTGAAAATCAAACGTGTAGGTGGAACAAAAGGAACAATCACAGCTAAGATCCAGCCTAACCCGGGAAGTGCAATTCAGGATGATTTTAATACAGAATTAGCTCCGGTAGTTACTCTGAATGATGGACAAGCTGAAGTAACTGTTAAAGCAGCAGAGACAAGACGTAATACGAACATGACCGGCGATCGTGTGTTTTCTATCGAACTGACAGAGAAAACACCGGACAATGCAATCATTGGTTTCAACAGTTCTGCAAGAATCACAATCAAAGATGCAGATGGTATTACAAAAGAAAAACTGAACACTTTAATTACTCAGTCTCCTGACGAAGCGCAGGAAAATCTGTACATGGAAGAAGGCTGGAGTGCATATGCAGAAGCACTGGAAGCAGCAAGAGCAGTTGTCGAAAACGAAGAAGCAACAGAAGCAACTATCAGAAATGCATACATAGCACTGGAAAATGCAAAGAAAGCACTTGTAGCACGTGAAAAGTATACAGAAACTGACAGATTCAAATTCCCATGGAAACCGGGAACAAGCGCTAAGCTGGAAGCAGAATTTGCGACAGAGTTAAATAATAGCAATGATTCAGATTCTGATCCGGATTGGCCGATGAAGATTGCGGATAACAACGATGCAAGCAATGGAAAATTTGTCACAGATATGGCATTCAAGGATGTCCTGAAATATGCATATCACGCAGACAAAGCCGGCACCTACCATGTGGTCATGAGATATCGCAGCGGTTCTCCTGAAAATGCCAAAAATGGTATTAAGATAACAGAAGAAACTGGAAAGATCGCAGAAAAAACAGTTGTAGTTAACCCGTCCAAAGAGAATGGAAACGTTGTTTTCGGAACTGTAGAGTTTGATATTGAAGTAGTAACACCCGGAGATGGAATGATTTCTATTACAGCCCCGGATACCAATAAGGGTCCTGGAATTGACTACTTCATCATCAGCCCGCGGAATGTTACGCTGGGATCTTTTGACATCACAGCTACAGCAGGTGAAGGCGGAACCATCACAGCAGATGGCCTTGCAGAAGGCAAAGTAACTGTTACAGAAGATGAAAGTGTAACATTTACGATTGCACCAAAAGCCGGATATGAGATTGCAGACGTAAAAGTGGATGGAACATCGGTAGGAAAGAAAACTACTTATACATTCGATCGCGTAGATAGCACTCATACAATCGAAGCAACATTTGCATTTACGAACTATACAGCAGAAAATCCATTTGGATTCCCGGGAGAAAAGGGAGAGACCAAGACCCTGGAAGCAGAGCATGCTACAGAACTGATCAATAGCAACGATTCAGATTCGGATCCGGATTGGCCGCTTACTATTACTTCTGAAGACTGGGCAAGTAATGGGAAATTCCTGAACTGTATGGCATACAAAGATTATGCAAAATATGCTTACACAGCAGTAGTTCCCGGAACCTACACAGTAACAGGTACTTACCGTGCCGGAGCGTTAAACAAACTTGCGATTTCTGAAGCGGACAATAAGATTGAAGCAGCTCAGGTTGATTGCCCGTCAACTAAAGAAGGCAACGCACTTACTGTGAAGACATTCACGCTGGATATCAAAGTGACAACAGAAGGAGCAGGAACCCTGATCCTTACAGCACCGGATACAAGCAAAGCGCCACAGCTGGACAAACTGGATATCGTGCTGAAAAGAACTGCAGATGAAGCAGATCTTACAGAACTGGAGGCAGTACTTAAAACTGCAAGAGATAAACTTGCAGAGGAAAATGCATATACACCAGTATCCAGGGGAGATCTTGAAACAGCGGTAAATGCAGCTCAGGAAGTTCATGATACAGCAGGTGTTACTCAGGATAAAGTAAATGCGGCAAAAGCAAATGTAGAAGCTAAGATTGCTGCACTGGTAAAGAAAGCAGATAAATCTGCACTGATCAATGCAATTAAACTTGCAAGTGTCAAAACAACGCAAGAGGACAAATACACAGCTGAATCCAGAGAAGTTCTTAAACAGGTGATAGATGCAGCAGCTGAGGTAGTGAATGACGAAAATGCGACACAGGAAATGGTAGATGTTCAGACAGCCGCTGTAAAAGATGCCGAAGCTAAATTAGTAGCAATTAAAGTACCGGTTAACAAATCAGGACTGGAAACTCTTGTTTATCAGGCAAAAGAGACTGTGAAAGAGACAGAAACCTATACCGTAGAATCTCTGCAGGCTCTTCAGGCAGCCATTGATGCAGCTCAGGATGTATTGGATGATGAAAACGCAACACAGGAGACTGTAGATGCGCAGACATCAGCTATAAATGCTGCAATGGACGCATTAGTAAAAAAACCAGTGGTTGATAAAACTGAACTGAAAAAAGCTGTTGATGCTGCAAAGGAATTTGCATCAAGCGAAGAAAACAAAGAGAAATACACAGAAGATTCCTGGAAAACGCTTGAAGATGCCATGAAGGCAGCGCAGGATGTTCTGGATAAACCGGAAGCAGCGCAGAAAGAAGTTGACGATGCTTTAACTGCTTTAACAGAGGCGAAGGAAAATCTGAAAACAAAAGAACCTTCTGTTGAAAAACCGGAGAAAGCTGAACTTGAAAAAACTGTGAATGATGCGAAAGCATTTGTTGAAGGCTTAGAAGATCCGGAAATGTATACGGAAGAGTCTCTGAACGCCCTTAACGAAGCAATTGAATCAGCAGAGATAGTGCTGGCTTCAGAAACTGCAACACAGGATGAAATTGATGCTGCAATGCAGAGAGTAAAAGCAGCAAGAAGAAATCTGACACCGAAGAAACCGGCAGTTGATACAAAAACTCTTGAAGACGAAGTTGCGAAAGCAAGAGAACTTGTGAAAGACACAGCAACTTATACACAAGAGTCTCTGAAAGCTCTTCAGGCAGCTATTGATGCAGCACAGAAAGTACTGGATGATGCAGACGCAGCACAGGAAAACGTAGATAAACAGACAGAGGCTGTAAAGGCAGCAATGAAAGCTCTGGTAAAGATTAAAGTACCGGCTGTAACAGATAAATTGAAAGATGCTGTCAGAGAAGCAGAAGAACTTGTGAAAGACACAGAGAAATATTCCGAAGAATCCCGGAATGCTCTTACAGATGCAATTGCATTAGCACAGGAGGTACTTGAGGATACAAACGCAACACAGGAAACTGTGGATAAAGCGCTGGAAGCTGTAAATGCAGCAAAAGAAGCTCTGGTAGAGGTAGGAAATCTGAGAAATGTTGTTGATGAAGCAGCAAAACTGACAGGCGAAACCGATAAGTACACCGAAGATTCTGTGAAAGCTCTCCAGGCAGCCATTGACGAAGCCAAGAAAGTACTTGGTAATCCGAAAGCAACTAAGGATGAAGTGGCTACTGCTTTAAATGCTGTAAACAAGGCAAAAGAAGAACTGAAAGTAAAAGAAGCAGATAAGAAAGACGAAGAACCTAAAAAAGAAGAACCTAAGAAAGAAGAACCTAAGAAAGATCCAACCAACGAGAACATCAACAACGGTTCCACAAATGGGGGCACTAACAATGGAACTTCCAACACAGGTTCCGGAAACAATGGAAGCACCACTACACCATCCGGAACAAAAACTGTAAGCGGAAACAATAACTCCGTAAAAGCAGCCAAAACCGGAGATACAACTAATGTAGTCGGACTGGTAGTTCTTTGCCTGGCAGCCGGAGTTGTTATGGTTATGGTGAAGAAAAAAAGAGCTCACTAATTAGGAATAGAAAGCCTTTTTCAGACACGCTCTGGATACTACGCAGTTACGATAATTTCTTGAGCAGGCGTTAACAGATCGTCTCGGATGCGGAACTCAGATGCGCATCCGAACGGTCTTGGATTAGTTGGCAAATAGAAAAGAGATGGAGTAAATATGTTTACATTTATAATTATTTTAACAACCATGATATTTTTGGCTTGTGCTTTTGGAGCTTTCTGTTTGTGCAAAGAATCCATTAACTGGAGAAGCGAACAGATGGGGTATGATCTGGAAGAGAGTCTGAAAAGCCTAAAGAAAAAGAATGCAGGTATGCCGGAAATGGAACATACAGGCAGCAAGGCATAAAAATAACGCCATCGGATATCCGGTGGCGTTATTTTTATGCAATTAACAGAACCTGCGAAATCATACTTTAGAATATCAAAATGCCATTATCGAAGGGAATATTATTGACTTCGATAATGGCATTGAATCGTTAACTAAATTGCCTTCCTGTACTGGGATGGTGCCTCATTGATGATATTCATAAACACCTTCGAGTAATGCTGGGAGTCTGTAAAACCTACCTGCAGAGCAATCTCCGTCAGCGTCAGACTGGTAGTCTGCATAAGCTGGATGGAACGGTTGATGCGGTAAATATTAATATAGTTTGATAATGTAACTCCCATATAGCTTTTGAAAAGCTTACTCAGATAGCGGACAGAGATCTGTAATTGCTGAGCGATATCTTCCTGTAAGATCTTGGTATTATAGTGTTCATGAATATAATTCAGTGCATAAGCTACGTAACTGTTCTTCAGCTTGGGATCAGCGTATTCCTGTACCGGATTCGTATGATCGAGAATATAGAGCATCAGATTCATCATGGAAACATTAAGATTGGCAGCTGTAAACATACTTTCATAAGAAGCATGCAAGTCGATAAGCTTCTGAAGATGATCGTCAATCACAGCATCCGATCTGAGCCTGTAGTAAAAATGCGAAGAAAACAGTATGGCATGAAGAAGGGTAATCGGGAAAATCCCGTCATCTTCAAGCACAACAGTGGAAAACATATTCGGATCAAAATGAATATGCTGGAATTCGCAGTCTGAGGTATCATTCAAATAAAAGGAATGTACCACATCCGGCAGGATCATAATAAAATCACCTTCCGTGCAATGAAGGGTCTCCGATTGAATATCCATATAGCATTCTCCGGAAAGTATCCGATAGATCTCAATGTTCGTATGCATATGTCGAATAAAGTTATAACCTGCTTTTCGATATTCGACAATCGCTCCGGTTAGAATCGAATCCGATAGTGTGATTTGGGCGGAGACTTCAGTTTTCCGTCGTGCGGAAGAAGAATCGGATGAAACCGAATGTGTAGCTGGTGTGTTTATAACGTTTTTTTTATTCATTATCTGCAAGCCTCCAAGTGTAAGTAAAGTCAATTTCTCACTATAAATTATTATAACAGAAAAAAGTAAAAATGCATAGAATAATAGAAAAAAATATGTTTAATTTTGGGTGGATTTGTAAAATAATTGAGCTTCCAAAAAGTAAAAAATTACATAATATGGAAGTTCACACTGATAAAGCAAGAAAGCACTGGTGAATATGACGAAACGGATATACACAGGTTAATCTTCGCTGGTGATATTCCGCAAGACGCTTTTTGTGAGCGAAGATCAAAGAAAAGCTGAGATATATCGCTAGAGCGTGTTACTGAGAAGGTCGAGAACAGTAATAGATACAGAAGTAATGCATCCGGGTAAAAATCTGGTAAGGAAAGAACTGTGAAGAGGAAGTAACTGAACAATTACATGAAAAAGATAAAAAATTTCTCGACATCAGAGAAAAATATGAGAAAATATGTACAATAAGAAAATTATAGTTGACAGAGAAAAGCAACTAAGTATATACTATCAAAAATTAGAAAGGACTAACAAGAGGTTGGCGAATGAACTTTAAAAAGGCATTGATCGTCTGTCTGATCCCTGCGTTTGTGATCAGCGGATGTGGTAAGACAACGAAGGAAGAGGCGAATAATACAACGAATCAGGAAACACTTGCCCAGGTATCTGGACAGGGCACAGGGCAGGATACAGAGAAAACAGAGAGTTCGGGAACGGAAGCATCGAGTGACGACGAGAGTCAGGATGCAGAAGTGTCCCGGGATCTCTTTGCTATGGACACCTATATGACACTGACCGCATATGGGGAGCATGCTCAGGAGGCAGTTGACAAGGCGGCAGAGAGAGTGGAAGCTCTTGATGCCCTTCTCTCCACCGGAGATGAGAACAGTGAGATCTATCAGCTGAATCAGAAAGGAGAGGCAACACTTTCTGAAGATGGCGGATATCTGGTGGAACGGGCGCTGGAGTTGTATGACAAGACAGAAGGAGCCTTTGATATTGCGATTTACCCGGTGATGCAGGCATGGGGATTTCCGACGCAGGAGTATCATGTGCCGGATGATGCGACACTGAAAGAAAAGCTGATCCTTGCCGATGCGTCCAAAGTGAATTACGACAAAGACACAAGAAAAATCTCTTTTGACCGGGATGGCATGGAGATCGATCTGGGTGGGATCGCAAAGGGATATACCTCTGCTCAGATCATGCAGATCTATCAGGACTGCGGTGTGACAAGCGGGTTGGTAAATCTCGGGGGTAATGTACAGGCTCTGGGATGTAAAACAGATGGCAACAAATGGAAAGTAGCGATCCAGAGTCCGGATGATACGGAAGATTATCTCGGTATTCTGGAGATTGAAAATCAGGCGGTGATCACTTCCGGTGGTTATGAACGTTATTTTGAGGAAGATGGCGTGACGTATCATCATATTATTGATCCGGCAACCGGATATCCGGCAGACAGCGGGCTGATCTCTGTAACGATCGTCAGCGATGACGGAACTCTGGCAGATGGGCTTTCAACTTCTTTATTTATCATGGGAGAAGAGAAAGCGGCACAGTTCTGGAAGGAAAACAGTGAGAAATTTGAGACGATCATGGAAACTGCAGATGGAAAGCTGTATGTGACAGAAGGAATCGCCGACAGTCTGACTACGGATATGGATGTAACAGTGATTCATAAATAAAAGTTATGCGAAAATCCCTAAACATACAAGTACAAATGTGATCACAGAAGACGTTTAGATGCATTTTGGCTCGCCACCGGGAAGCCGCTGAACAGTTACAAAGTCAGTACATAAAAATACTCGAAAACAAAGGAGAGAAAGCAGATGGACATCAGAGAAATGCTGGAAAAATGCAAACCCTTTGCCCCGGTTGTTTCCGCTGCGGTTGTGGCGGCATGTGTGGCAGGATCTTTATATGGATATAAAGTGCCGGTTTACGAGACGAAAGCGTCTGTGGAGGATACACAGGAGCAGGAGGATGAAGTACCGGTGGTAAAGACCAGCACGGAAGAAGAAACAAAAGAGGATGAAGCGGCAGAAGAAGAGGAACAGGCAAAGGGTTCCTTTGATCTGGAAGATGGTGTGTATCAGGGGAGTGGAACCGGATATCGGGGAAATATCACAGTAGCGGTTACGATCAAAGACAAACAGATCACATCCATCGAGATTTTGAGCGCTTCTGATGATGAACCGTTTTTCGGACGGGCGAAAGGTCTGATTGATCAGATTATTAAAAAGCAGAGTACAAAGGTAGATACGGTATCCGGTGCAACCTATAGTTCCAAAGGAATTATCAGTGCGGTGAAAAATGCACTGACTGGAGAAAAAGACAGTGGTACGACGGGTTCTTCACAGGAAGGAACTTCCACAAGCCAGAGCCAGTCAACACCGGAGGCAGTAGGAAGCGTACAGGAACCGTCAGCTTATAAAGATGGAACCTATTACGGAACCGGAACAGGATTTGCCGGAAATCTGAAGGTAGAAGTTGTGATCACCGGTGGAAAGATCAGTAATATTCAGATCGTGGAGACCAATGATGGAAGTGAATATATCCAGAAGGCTTCCGGGGTGATCAATCGGATCCTGGGTGCACAGAGTACTAATGGTATTGATACGGTATCCGGTGCAACCTTCAGTTCCAACGGAATCATTAAGGCGGTGCGGAATGCACTGAGCCAGGCAGCAGCGACAGAGACTGCAGCAGCGGATAACGGAGGCAACTCCGGTTCTAACGGAACAAACACGGTAAACCAAGAAAATACAGAGAATAATACAACAGCGGTTACAGGAACACTCCCGTATAACGATGGCG
>ERZ824978.1834-NODE-1834-length-20676-cov-6.406091_pt1 | contig 20676 bp, 20 predicted proteins | sample MGYA00519860_ERZ824978 | MGnify/ENA primary metagenome ERZ824978 (study PRJEB31778, sample SAMEA3449184) | human gut metagenome | biome: human gut; feature: human-associated habitat; material: faeces | place: United Kingdom | collected 2010/2012 ... | reverse complement strand
ATCACAAAACAAGTCTCATATGAACTCCTTGCCCTTCGGGCAAGGAGTTCAGTATGACTGCTATCCGATCGCTTTCTGATATTCCTTCTGAATCTCCGCTTCAATCAACTCAGAATCAAGCGATACAACAGATTCTGTTCTTGAAGTGGAATAATTCATGAAAAGATTGGTCTGCACATAAACGTTGCTGAAAGCGCCATCCGTATCAAAATTGAAATTTACGAAATAATGGGGCTGTTCATTTTCACCTTCGGCAAAAGGCTGGTCGATCCGCAGCATTACCGTGATTCCGCTTTCGTCTTCGAGCGTATCCATATAGGCAACAACAGAATCATTCCACTGAAAGTAGGCAAGCCATGGTTTTACGCTATCACCGAAGGTCATTTCATCTGCTCTCCATTCGATATTGGTATAGGCCTTGCCCCATTTTCCCTCGTTACTGTAGCGGACACCATTGGCAGCCATAAAAGCCATTCTTAATGAGTATTGCTCGCCATCTACGATATTTACCGACTCCGGGTCAACGTCCACAATCTCCAGCCAGTTTCCGTTGTCCTGATAGTAATTGGCGGTAGACCAATGGCTTTGATCGCTTTTAGATTGGTCAACTACGATATGGCAGCTGCCATTCTGAACTGCCTCTAAAACAGCACGGCACTTTGCAAAGGCCGCCTGTTCATCCGGATTTTCTTCAACAACAGTATCTGCATTGATAGCAACAGTCTTCAGGAACCGTTCCGCGATGCCACCGGAAATCTGATTCTCATCATACCATATATCATAGATAATATCACCATCGATGAAGAATGTATGCTGCTCACAGAGTGTATCCGGATTGCCGTCCCAGAAGATTTCACATTCCACATCTCCGTATACAGAACTGCTGGACGTATATCCAATAGGAGCACCAGACTCTTCCTCTTTCAATGCAATGATATCAGAAAGTTGAAATTCTGGATAATCCCAACTGGTAATGCCGCCAACATCTACAGAATCCCTTGTCAGCACAACGTTGCCATCCTGCTCCCTGAAAGAAAAACCGGAAGGGAGTAGCAGTTTGAGGGTGCCATACTGAACCAGTTCCGTATCTGTAATGACAGCAGAACCGTCGGTAGGGGTATCGTCGATGGTGTCTGACTTTTGGGGGTTGACTGCGCAGGCTACTAAAACAGCGGCGCACAGCAATACGCAAATCATACTTACCCATAACTTGGGTTTCTTCCATTTTGCCATATTCATAATGCGACCTTTCGTATTTCCCTCGCCAAAGGCCAGGGGCATCCCGGCAATCATCTTTTTATACGTTGCAAGCCTCAGCAATGAAGCGGAATAGTCTGCCCTGATTTGAGGTCCCATTTCCCGGATCACTGCCTCATCACAGCTCATCTCCATATCTTTGCCAGCCAGAATGAATGCGGCCCACGCCAGAGGATTAAACCAGTGGATGCACAGGGCACAATATGCCAGCAGCTTGATGATATGGTCACAGCGGCGGATATGATGCCGCTCATGAGCAATGATATACTTTTGTTCTTGTGTTGGGATATTGGAGGGCAAATAGATTTTGGGGGCGAGGATGCCCATAACAAATGGCGTGTCGATATAATCGGCACGATAAACGTTTCCTGTGTAAGCCACAGTGCCCACCAGTTTCCGTCTCAGGCGAATATACTGCACGATGCTGTAAAGAATCATGCTGCCGGTTCCGGCGATCCAGGCATAAGGAACGATTGCCATAATATCCAATCCGGCATGCTCTGACTCCCCTGCCTGCGCAAGTTCCGGCCCTGACTGATTTTCAGCCGGAACGAAAGTGAAATCAGGATTCCGATTGGCTTCGGCAGGAAGAAAATAAACCACGCTGGCTGCGCCTGATGTCTCCCGAATTTCCGGTTCCAACGCATTCAGAACGGAAACGGGTGCTGTAAATGCCACCGGGCACAGAAGCCGGAACAAAACCACCAACCAGAGTGCATAAGAAAAAATCTTTGGAGATCGTTTCAGCATGAGTCTGGCCAACATGACCAGCAGAATGACGATGCTGCCCGTCATACTCATATTCAGCACTTGAGAAAACAGATTACGCATGGGAATCCTCCCGCATGGAATCAATGACCTTTTGCAGTTCGTCGATTTCGCCGTCAGACAGCTTTTTGCGGCTGCCAAATGCGGCTAAGAACGCAGGCAAAGAACCGTGAAATGTCTCATCCACAAATATTTCACTCTGACGTGCATAGAATTCCTCCCGGCTGACCAGAGATGTTACCTTGCCATCCTTATTCCGGAACAGCTCCCGATCACAAAGCCGTTTCAGAATCGTGTATGTCGTGGTTCGTTTCCAGTTCAGGCGTTCCTCCGCCAGTTCCGTCAAGCGGCGAGAAGTGACAGGCTCATTATCCCAGATAATATCCGCAAAAATGGTCTCGATCTCACCCAGCTTATATTCCGCCATATGAGTTGCCTCCTTTGCTCTACTGTCAGTAGATAATTATACTCTACTACCTGTAGACAGAAAAGTCAAGGATTTTTTGAAAAGTTAATATAACCTTAAAGGGACGGCACAAGAAGGACAGTTTGCAACTTCTACAAGCTTCCTGTCGTTTCTTCCCCCTGTAACCACATTAATATATATCCCCCCAATACTGGGGGTACAGTATTGGGGGGAAACATATCAAACGGTGGGGGCTGTTTTGCGCCCTTTTGGGGGCGCTTTCATAGCAAAAGAGAGGCATTCCGCAAAGAATGCCTCTCTTTTCATTTTCCAGCCCCGCCTTCGGCGTGCTTTTTTACGGCTGTGCCGTTACCGGCCGTATCCGAAAGCTGGCAGAACGGTTCGGCTGCGGCTGTTTGCCCTTGGTAAGCCATTTCTCACGGGAATGCCGGATCGTATTCCAAGGGGGATTTGGAAGGCAAACGCGCGCCTGCACGTTCTGACAGCTTTCGATAGGCTTTGGGGGGGGATTATCTGTCGGCTGCCTAATCGCGGTACAGTTTGAAGGATGTGTGTTTTGAAGGATGTGTGTGCAATACAGATTGAGGAAATCGGATTAGGAGGTATTCTTGCGATTTGGCATCCGTTTGTACAGTGAGGTTATATCAGGCCAGCGCTTCGCCCAGACTGCGGCAGGCACTCAGCGCTTCGTCATCGGGGGTCTCCTGACAGATCACGCTGTCGCAGACCAGATTTGCGCCCTTGTCCCGGCAGTTCTCTTCCCACGTGCGCATCCACTCGCCGTCGCCCCAGCCATAAGAGCCGAACAGAGCGATCTTCTTGCCGGAGAGCTTACTCTCGCAGGTCTCGAACATGGGGGCGAATTCGCCGTCCTCCAGCTCCTCCGCGCCCATGGCGGGGCAGCCGAAAGCAACCGCGTCAAATTCGTCCATCTTTCCTCCGTCGAACTCGGCGGCGGTAAACAGCTCCGCTTCCGCACCAGCGTGCTTTGCGCCTTCCACGACGGCCTGCGCCATGGCTTCGGTATTTCCGGTGCTGCTCCAATAAACAACTGCAATTTTCATTTTCAAAAATCCTTTCTTAAATCCTATTTCATCCGGCTACTGTGAGCCGTTCGATGTCGATCCCGCTGGCAAGCTGGCGGCAGTAGACCCTTGTGCAGGCTTTGTACTTGGCAAAGGTCTTCCGGGCTGCTTCCTCGTTTTCATAAACCTTCCAGCAGCCCACGCATTTGCAGGGTCTGTGTTCCAGAAAGCCCTTCACGTCCTCCGGCGGATAGCTCAGAAACAAGCCGATCTCGTGGGGGAAATCCTCCTGCTGCTTTAATCTCCGGGCAAGCCTTGTCAGGCATCGGCTGCCACCCCGGCAGTTGTAGCCGAACTCGCTGAGAAGCGCTTCGCAGGATGCGCAGGAGAGGTCTTTTTCCAGCCGCGCTGGCCGGTAGAGGTAGATCAGCGCCCTGTCCTGACGGATACGCAGGGGGACTGCCCGGACACCTTTCTTCCCAAGCCGCCGGTTCAGACTCCGCAGAAAGTCCAGCAGGTCTTCCCGGTTTTCGTAGGGACAGGCAAACAGGTTTCCGGTTTTCAGCCCCGCCAAGGTGGGGGCGCAGTTGCGAACCACCTGTTCCTCAGACATGGCCGTCCTCCTTGCCCCGGGCGATTCGGCGCAGGCTTTTCCGGATGGAAATGACGCCCACAGACGTCACAGTGACAGCCGCAACGGCACCGGCGCCGGACAAAATCGTGGCAATTTCCATAGCTCGAACCTCCCGTATTCATAATGATAAGATCATCTTTTTTGTTCGCTTTTTGGTTAGCCTCCGCTAACTGGCTATATCATATACGATGTTGCTCCGTTTGTCAAGTCTTTTTCCTACTATTTTTATAGGCAGATTTTTGGATGTGAAAAAGCGCCCCAGCAGGGCGCTTTTAAGCTGTTTTATTGAAGTTTATTGAAGTTTCCGAGCCTTTTATTCCTGTGGCAGTGTGACAATTCGGGGTTCATGATGGACGGCAGGCAGAATTTTCTCCATCAGGTCAGCCGTCCGAAGACGCAGGCTGGAGGTGTTGATGCAGGGATGACAGCCGATGTACTCCCCTTTCAGCACGTCCTCGTCCATGAGAAGCTGCACATGGTTCTCCCGGTCGTTCATCAGCCCCAGAACGCTGACGGAGCCGGGGGTGATGTCCAGAAACTTCTCCATATACTCCGGCGCGGCAAAGCTCAGGCGGGAGGAACCGATCTCCTTGGAGAGGACGCTGGTTTTGAAATGCTTGTCCCCAGGCAGCATCAGCAGATAAAACTCCGTACACTGCCGGTTGCACAGCAGCAGATTTTTGCAGATCACCGCATCCAGCACCCGGTCAACCTCCACGCAGGCTTCCATGGTCATAGCCGCCTCGTGGTCGATGCGCTGGTAGTCGATTCCCAGACTGTCCAGCAGATCGTAGCAGCGGATTTCCTTCTCAAGCCGTCCGGCGCAGTCCGCGGGACGTCCGTTTACCAGTTCCATAGTCATTTTTCCTTTCTCAGCTGCCAGAATGCCACGGCGCTGGCAGCCGCTACGTTCAGAGAATCCACGCCGTGGTACATGGGGATTTTTACGGTGTAATCGCACCGGGCAATGGTCGTCTCCGTCAAGCCGTCGCCCTCGCTGCCCAGAATCACCGCCAGCTTTTCCTCCGCCATGAGACGGCGGTCGTCAATGGAGACGGAATCGTCGCTCAGCGCCATAGCGGCGGTTCGGAAGCCCAGACGGCTCAGCTGCTCCATTCCCTCCCCCGGCCAGTCTCCCGTAAACGTCCACGGGATCTGAAACACCGTCCCCATGCTGACCCGGGCGCTGCGGCGGTACAGCGGGTCACTGCATCCGGGGGTCAGCAGCACGGCGTCCATGCCCAGCGCGGCGGCGGAACGGAAGATCGCGCCCACGTTGGTGGGGTTCTGGACGTTTTCCAGAACCACAATCCGCGCCGCCCCGGCGCAGATATCCTCCAGGTTGGGAAGCCCCGGACGGCGCATGGCGCACAGCACGCCCCGGGTCAGGTGGTAGCCGGTGAGATTGCACAGCAATTCTTCGTCCGCGGTGTACACGGGTATGCCGGGACAGCGGGCGATGACCTCCCGTGCCGCGCCCGTAATGTCCTTGCGCTCCATGAGCAGCGACACCGGCTCGTATCCGCCGTCCAAAGCCCGGTGGATGACCTTGGGACTTTCCGCAATGAACATCCCCTTGGCCGGTTCAAACCGGTTGAGCAGCTGCGCCTCCGTCAGCCGGGCATACACGTCCAGCTCCGGCGCGGAGAAATCCGTTATTTCAATGACGTTGGCCATAGCGTTCCTTTCCTTATCCTCCACCCCATGACAATCTGCCAAAAAACGGGGCGCTTTTTTCCTTCCTATACTACCAAATTCCGTTCAAAATGTCAAAGATTTCTCCGTCGATTGACTTCCATTTTCCGCAATGGTAGAATACATTCATTGTAAAGAGAGGGGCGGATCGCCATGGCAGACAAACATCTGGGGTATATGACCACCTTCAAGGAGCGCTTGAGCTACTGGACATACTTCATCGGGCAGAACATTTACTACAACATCACGGCAGCTTTTATCTCCACCTACCTTGCCATGCAGGGCGTGAACCTTGCCAAGGTCGCTATTGTGCTGCTGATCGTCAAGATCTGGGACGCCGTGAATGACCCCATTTTCGGCTTCATCTTCGACAAGGTGAAATTCAAAAACGGGCAGAAAAGTCTGCCCTGGCTGCGCATTTCCACCGCACTGATCCCCATTGTGACCATCATCCTGTTCTCCATTCCCTCGGCGCTGGGGGAGACCGGGAAGCTCATCTGGTTCGGCGTGGCCTACGTGCTGTGGGACACTGTGTACACTCTGACGGACATTCCCGCCTACGCCATGCTGAACACCATGACCGACAATCTGCCGGAGCGCAACACCCTGCTCTCCGTCAACCGGGTGTTCTCCGGGGCGGGCGTGCTGATCTACGGCGTTGTGCTGCCCATCCTCATCAGTGAAAATGTGGGCATGAGCGCCAGCCTCGCCATTGCGACGCTGTCCATTTTCAGCGCCCTGACCATGGTGCCGTTGTCCCTCAACTGCAAGGAACGCAACTACAAGCCCGAAGAGGAAGACGAAAACTTCTCTCCCCGGCAGATGTTCTCCTATCTGGGGAAGAACAAATACCTGCTGACCTACTACGGCGGCTACTGCGCCACCGACGCGCTGAAAACCTCCGCCGCCGTGACGCTGTTCGTCTCCTTCTACCTGTTCGGCAATTCCCTTTACTCCATCGTCCTGAATCTGCTGAACATGGTGCCGGGTGTTTTCGCCGCCATGCTCATGCCCACCATTCTGAAAAAGCTGGATAAATTTAAAACGCTTTTCTGGTGCAACATTGTCAACATCATCTTAGGTCTGGTGATTTTCTTCGTTGGCTACGAAAACCGGGCGCTGTTCCTGACGCTGACCTGCGTCCGCACCGTTCCCATGAGCATCGTGGGCATTCTCGCCTTCATGTTCACCCCGGACTGTGCTGAGTACGGCCAGTATAAGTCCGGCATTAGTGCCAAGGGCATCACCTTCGCCATCCAGACCTTCTCCGTGAAGATCACCGCTGCGGTCTCGTCCTCGCTGGCTTTGGCGCTGCTGGGCTGCTTCCACTGGATCTCCGTGGAGGCAGAGAGCTTCGAGGCGCTGAAAGCGCTGAACATCCAGCAGAGCGCGGGGGCGCTGGAAGGACTGTGGATCGTGTACGCCCTGGTGCCTGTCATCGGCATGATCATTTCCACGTTCTTCTATCTGGGCTACAAGCTCAACGACAAGGACGTGCAGATCATGGCGCGGTGCAACGCCGGGGAGATCACCCGTGAGGAAGCCGAGGCTCTCCTGTCCCGGAAATATTGACCTAATGCTGCAAAACAGAAACGGCGCCATCCGGCGCCGTTTCTGCATGTCATACGGGGTTCCTATCAGGGTCTGTCATTATTTCTCGATAGAATGGTTAACACCATTTTATCCCGCGAATCCTTCGCAGGCCGTCCGCAGAGGCGTGCGGGCAGCAGACGGCAATCCAAAAATGGCCTCCCGCCGTAAAGCGGGAGGCCATAAGAGGATATATTACTGTGCCAGAGTGCTGGTCTTGTACTTTGCGCTCTTCTTCAGGAACAGCGCCAGGAAGCCGACCGCGGCGATAACACCGGCGACAACGGCGATGGGATAGTACACGCTCTCGGCAATTCCCATAGGCTTCCACAGCAGGCCGAGGCACTCGCCGGCCGCGAAGAAGTAGGTGATGGAAACGCCGGTCATGAAGGTGGCAGGAACCGCACAGATCCAGTAGTTGCGCTTGTTCTGCGCCAGATACATGGCAGCCGCCCACAGAGCGATCATGGCCAGAGTCTGGTTGGACCAGGAGAAGTAACGCCATACCACGGAGTAGTCGATCTGGCAGATAATGGCACCGACGCCCAGCAGGGGGACGGTCAGAAGCAGACGCTTCTTCCAATCCTTCTGGTCGATCTTGAACCAGTCGGCCAGTGTCAGACGGGCGCTGCGGTAAGCGGTATCACCGGAGGTGATGGGACAGGCGATAACGCCCAGCATAGCCAGGACGCCGCCGATCTTGCCCATGGTGGTGGTGCAGATCTCGTAAACAACAGCGTTCACACCGGCACCGGCTTCCAGCAGAGCCTGGGTGTTCTCGTAGAAGGAAACACCGGCAGCCGCCCAGACCATGGCGATGATGCCCTCGGCGACCATTGCGCCGTAGAACACCTTGTGACCCTGCTTCTCAGAGGTGCAGCAGCGGGCCATCATGGGAGACTGCGTGGCATGGAAGCCGGAGATGGCGCCGCAGGCCACGGTGACGAACATGAACGGCCAGATGTGGATGTTCTGAGGATGCTGGTTATAGAAGTTGTTCCACAGCTCGGGCATCTGATACTCATGGGCGAACAGCAGAACACCCGCAACACCGACGGCCATGATGATCAGGCAGATACCGAAGATGGGGTAGATCTTGCCGATGACCTTGTCGATGGGAACGAAGGTGGCGATGAAGTAGTAGATGATGATGACCCACAGCCAGAAGGTAGCGTCCAGCTTCTCGGGGGTCAGCAGAGCCAGCAGACCGGCGGGACCCTTGGAGAACACGACGCCGACCATGACCAGCAGGATGACGGAGAACACGCGCATGACCTGCAGCATGACCTTGCCCAGATAAGTACCGGTAATCTCGGAAATGCTGGCACCCTTGTGCCGCATGGACAGCATACCGCACATATAGTCGTGGACGCCGCCGGCGAAGATGGTACCGAAGACGATCCACAGATAGACGACAGGTCCAAACAGAGCACCGTTCAGAGCGCCGAAGATGGGGCCGAGACCGGCGATGTTCAGCAGCTGAACCAGGAAGATCTTCCAACCCTTCATCGGGACGAAGTCAACACCGTCGTTGAGCGTGATGGCAGGCGTCTCCCGGTCGTCAGAGCCAAAGATCTTGTCTACGCGCTTGCCGTAGAAGATGTAGCCGACGACCAGAGCTGCAATGCAGAGAATGAAAGTAAGCATAGGTTTCCTCCTTAGTTTAGTTACCCTGCGGTGGCGTATCACCGCCTGGCGAGTATCATTATATGTCTAAACCGTGAACAAATCAACCCTTAGTATGGCGAAAAAAGATTTTCGTAGCATTAAACAAATTTATGGCGGTTTTTTTCCTTCCGGGGAGTGGCGTGACCCTGATTTTTTCGTCAGATTGCATAAAACAGCACGCAGAAGAACTGGAGCAGCGCGCCCAGGACGACGAAGATGTGAAACACGGAATGCATCCACTTCCTGCGCTTGCCCAATCCATACAGAACGGAGCCGACCGTGTAGGCAATGCCGCCCAGCAGCAGAAGCAGAAAGCCCGGGAAGGTCAGCGCCTGCATTGCCTGCTTTGCAAAGAAAATGATCGCCCAGCCCATGCCGATATAGCAGATCATGGAAAAGACCCGGTATTTCTTCAGGTCGATGGCCGTCAGGGTCGTGGCCAGCGCTACCATGCCCCACTCAAAGCCGAACAGCACCCACGCAAGGGCGGGATTCTCCGGACGGATGGCGGACAGCAGAATCACGGTGTAGGTTCCCGCAATGAGGAAATAAATGGTGCAGTGGTCAAGTACCTGCATCACCTTTTTGCCCAGGGTGGGCTTCAGACCGTGGTAGACGCTGGAAATGGTGAACATGGTAACCATGGCGCTGCCGTAAATGGCGGAGGTGACGACGCCCCAGGGATTGCCGTGGAGGGCAGCGAAAATGACGCACAACGTCAGCGCCACGACGCCTACAGCGCCGCCGACGATGTGGGTGACCATGTTCATGATCTCTTCGCCCCGGCTGTAATCCGGGAGCTGGCGGTCGGACAATTTCGTTCGTTTCATTTTGGTTTCCTTCCTTTGTGAAGATGGAGGGAGTATAGCACATTTTTCACAAAAAAGAAACCGCCATTTTGTCGAGTTCTCTCCCCGGCGGAGAAATTCGGTTTCTACCGAGGTGAGAAGTGGATACGGGGTTGACAAATGTCCTTCCATACAATACAATTCTCCTAGTCACGGCGTAAAGTACGCCGTTTTTTGCATAGAATAGAGAGGGTTCGAGCTATGAAAAAGATACCTTTTTTGACTCTGGAAAAAGCGAAGGAGATCCGCGAGCAGATCCCTACCCCGTTTCATGTTTACGATGAGGCCGGCATCCGCGCCAACGCCCGGGCGCTGAAGGCGGCGTTCTCATGGAATCCCGGCTTCAAGGAGTTTTTTGCCGTCAAGGCCACCCCAAATCCCTTCCTGCTGAAAATTCTCCACGAGGAGGGCTGCGGCTGCGACTGCGCCACCTATACCGAGCTGCTGCTGTCCGAGGCCGTGGGCATCACGGGACACGACGTGGTCTTTTCCTCCAACGTCACCCCGGAACTGGATATGCGCAAGGCGCGGGATATGGGCGTGTACATCAATCTGGACGACGCCACCTATGTGGATTTTCTGGCGTCCATGGGGCCGGTCCCCGAGACGGTGTGTCTGCGGTATAACCCGGGCGGTTCCTTCTCTCTTGGCAACACCATCATGGACATGCCCCGGGACGCCAAATACGGCATGACCGAAGACCAGATGGCAGGGGCCATCACCCGGCTGATGAAGCTGGGCACGAAGCACTTCGGCGTTCATGCCTTCCTTGCCTCCAACACAACCACCAATGAATACTACCCCGCTCTGGCCGGGCAGCTGTTCCGTCTGGCGGTGCGGCTGCGCAACGCCACCGGCGCGCATATTTCCTTCATCGACCTGTCCGGCGGCGTGGGCGTGGACTACCGCCCCGAGCAGCCCAGATGCGACATCGGCGTCATCGGTGAGGGCGTGCGGGTAAAATATGAGGAGATCCTGACCCCCAACGACATGGGTGACGTCGCCATTTTCACCGAGCTTGGCCGGTTCATGCTGGCGCCCTACGGCCACCTGATCTCCACCGTCATTCATGAAAAGCACATCTACCGGGAATACGTGGGTCTGGACGCTTGCGCCGCCAACCTGATGCGCCCGGCCATGTACGGCGCTTACCACCACATCACCGTGCTGGGCAAGGAGGACGCCATTCTCGATCACGTCTATGACGTCACCGGCGGTCTGTGCGAAAACAACGACAAATTCGCCATCGAGCGGAGTCTGCCGGAAATCCAGATCGGCGACATTGTAGCCATTCACGACACCGGCGCTCACGGCTTCTCCATGGGCTACAATTATAATGGCAAGCTCCGTTCCGCGGAGGTTCTGCTGAAAGAGGATGGCAGCTTCCAGCTCATCCGCCGCGCCGAGACGCCGGAGGACTATTTCGCGACCTTCGATTTTTCTGATTTTCACTTTGGAAAATAGAACCGTCATTCCGCACAAAAACAATCGTGATTTTTTGGATGGCTGATTGCAAATTAACAAGAAAATTTCATACTTTTCCGTTTCATTTATGCTATAATGTATAAGGCGGCAGTAAGGCATCCTCCCAATCAGCCGCGCCGAAAAGGAGAACCCCATGAATAACATTCTGTTTTTTCTGACACCAAAAGCGATGTGTGCATATTTGTACGATGATTATACCATCCGGCAGGCACTGGAAAAGATGGAATCCGCAGGCTACGCCGCGATTCCCATTCTCAACCACCGTGGCGAATACCGGGGAACATTGACAGAGGGCGACCTTCTGTGGGCCATGAAGAACATGTGCTACATGGATATGCGTCAGGCCGAAGCCCGCCGGGTCATGGAGATCGCCCGCCGGAAGGATAACGTCCCCGTCCGGGTCACCACCTCTATGCACGAGCTGGTGGAGCGGGCGTCCAATCAGAACTTTGTTCCTGTAGTAGACGACAAGGACGCGTTCATCGGCCTCATCACCCGAAAGGCCATCATCCGCTACTGCCGGGAAAAGTTGTTCCCCGAGGACTGATCGTTTACCGTCAGAATCAACTACATAGCGGCAAATCCATAATGAAAAAGCGCTGTCACTTGGAACCGATGGTTCTGAATGACAGCGCTTTTGTTATTTTCCTGTATACGCCATGGGTTGGTTCAGATACTGCTCCCATGGAAAGTTTTCCGGGGATTTTTTCAGGCCGAAAGCCTCCCGTATCCCCTGACACAGCATTTTCAGCTTGTATTGCAGGGGCGAGGCCGCAAATAGCGGCTCGTTTCCCGCCGTCATGGCATACTCAAAGATCCGCGCCCGGTCTTCCTTGGGATAGCTCATGGAGTAGGTGTCCACAAAGCTGCGGGTGTCCGGCTGCAAAAACTCGCTGCCATCCCGCTGAGCGTTGGCGAGATAATCGTAATCGTACTCAAATCCTACGGGATTCAGCTTTGCCCACTGGTCGAGGGCGATGCTGTTGCCTAAGATGTGGGTCTCCATCACATGGTAAAGCTCGTGGTACAGCGCTTTTTCCGAGGTATCCCCCGCCGCCAGCACGATGTAGGCGTCCGTCCCGTTCATAAACTGGATGCCGTTCGCCCTGCTCACACTGCCGGATTCGGCGCTGCCGATGATCTCCCGCACCAGACAGATCTTCAGAGAGGAAAAATGGGAAATTGCAGCTTCCAGCATCCCCTCCGGGAAATTGGCAAGGCGCTCGTTCAGCCAGTCCAGCTCCCGTTTGAAAACCGGCACCAGATATTCCGTTTCAAAATTGTAGTCCCATGGCTGCACCAGATTGGCGTCCTCCCACAACAGCACCTCAACGCCGTAGGTATCGCCGATGGTTCTCGCGTAATACTCGCACCACACCAGCCCGTGATAGTCCGGCTCCTGGTTGGAATAATAGGGGCCGGTGTAGACCTCCGTGTCGGAAACGGCGAATTCCAGCGCGGCTGTGTCCCAGCGGTAAATGACCGGCCGACCGTCGTTGTTGTAAAGCAGGAAATAGACCCAGCCGTCGGCGGACTCCTCCACCGTCAGGGGCAGGCCGAAGAACGGAAGGGTCACGGAACTGCGGCGGCGTCCGGTTTCCAGATCGTAATAGTCCAGCTTGATCTCCGTATCCGACGCAACGCTGGCCGTCACCGCGTCGGCGAAGGTCTCCAGAAGAAAGTCCTCCCCGCTCAGCTCCGCCGGGGTCAGCGCCAGAGGGGCTTCCTCCCCCGCCTGCCCGAACAGCAGCGCCCGGGTGCAGCCTGTGGGGAAGGAGATAAAATAGCTGTCGCCCCGGGAGCGCATCGTCAGCTCCTGCGCCCCTTCATATAATATCCGCCCGCTTTCCGTGGAAAGCAGCAGCGTGCTGGCATTGCCCTCGTTGTCCGCCACGCGGCATTGCAGGACGGTGTCGTTCAGGTGCAGCCCCGTCACGCTCTGTTGGGCGAACCCGGCTTCCTTGATGACCCGGCGGATGCCCGTTTCCAGATTCCATGCGCGGACGCCCGCTTTGGTGCAGTAGTACAAGGTCTCCCGGTCGCGGGACAGCAGGGGCGTGCCCTCCAAGTCCTCCGGCACGGGAATGTGGGTGATCTCCCGCAGAGAAGCATCCAGCACCACCGTCTGCCGGTTCACCGGGTCAAAATAGCTCAGGCCGCTTTCCGTGACCTGTAGGGACGGGTTATCCGGAGTAAGGCCAAAATCCAGCCGGGCGGTGGCCGCTATGTACAGTTCCTCCCCGGAAAGCCGGGTGATGCGGGTGCTGACCTCGGTGTCGGAGAACACCAGCAGGTCACTGCCCATGGCCTTCATTCCGGCCACATTAGCAGCGCTCAGGGGATACGCCCGCAGGGCGTCGCCGTAACGCACTTCCAGTGGGTCACTCGGGTCATGCAGCCCGGCAGGCGGCGCTGCTTCCACGGGAACGGCCTCCGTCTGGGTGGGGAACGTCGTTTCCTCCCCCTTCCCGGAACAGCCCGCCAGCAGCAGGCACAGCAGGATCAGCGCGGGATACCATCGTTTCATCTATTGTCTCCTTGCAAGGGTGTAATCGTCGCCCTGCCGGTAAAAGGGGCAGTGCCGGGAGGGGGAATTGGCGATGTGGTAAACCTCGTCCTCGTCCAAATCCATCATGCAGTAGTATTCGTCGTACTCCTCATCATAATCATAATACCAGCAGGTCTCGCATTCTGTCGAATCCACGGTCATTCCTCCAAAATCCGAAAAGAAAATTCTCCGTTTTCATAAATCAGACAGCTGTGGCTCCCGTCCTTGGGGATGGAGACACTGCCGGGGTTCAGGCAGCGGACGCCGGAGCGCACTTCGTCCATCTTCACATGGGTGTGCCCAAACAGGAACACGCTGCCCTCCGGCAGGGGCGGAAGATTATCCGGGTTGTGGTGATGTCCATGGGTCAGATAGAAGGTTTTCCCGTCCAGAAGCAGCTGGGAAAACTCCGCCATGCAGGGAAAAGGCAAAACCATCTGGTCAACCTCCGCCTCACAGTTGCCCCGAACCGCGATGATGTTTTCCCGGTACTGGCTCAGCATGGGGATCACCTGCTTCGGCGCGTAGTCCCGGGGCAGGTCGTTCCGGGGGCCGTGGTACAGCAAGTCTCCCAGCAGGATCAGCCTGTCCGGTTTCTCCGTCTCTATCAGGTCACAAAGGCGGCGGCACCAGAAGGCGCTGCCGTGAATATCGGATGCAATCAGCAATTTCATAAAAAATCCTCCGTATTCCAAACACTGCAAGGGTCGGTGAAGCCACCGACCCCATTTTTATAATTGTTCCAGATACGCTTTCACGTCGAAAGGCCTAAGCTTCTCATCCTTCCGCAGATACAGCGGATGATGGGGGTGTCCCTTCCGGGAAATGGCACCGGCGCAGCACCATTCCGCCCCATACTCCTCCCCTGCCAGCAGCATATCCCGCAGACAGTCGGGCAGGTACTTCCGCTTTTCAATAATCGCGCCCCATGCCGCCCACACCACCGGATGCTCTGAAAGAGACAGCACATACCGGAACGCTTTCAGGTTTTCCGCGTGGAGCAGCGGGTTGCAGACCTTTTCCATATCGTCGGGAGAGGTCGCCCGCTGGGCGTAGACGTTGAACATGATGAAGCTGTCAAACCCGTTCCCCAGGGCAATCCGCTCCACGGATTTGAGGGTATTGTCCAGCGCGTCGGGTCTGGCCGTGGAGGGGTTGATGCCAATGCAGATCAGCGGCTTTTTCCCCCGCGTCCCCAATATGTAACGGTATTCCGAGTAAAAATTGGGAGCGTATATCCACTTTTTGATATCGTATTTGTCGCTGGGGGTGTCGGCGGCTTCCAGCGCCTGCCGGAAGGTGACCAACTCCAGCTCCTGTGTCGTTCCGCTGGGAATGTGCGCCATCAGCTTTCCTCCACCGGCGGGAACCACAGGCTCTTGCTGGGGTCGTGGAAGTCGCAGCTCTCAGGGTCGCGCCCCGTCTGGAGACACCAACCGGCAAAGGCGGTGTCCAGAAAGGGATACACGCCGTCCATGGTGGATTGCAGACTGACAGTGGAGCCGTCCTTCAGGTACAGCTCCGCCACGATGCTGCCGCCCTGCACCACGTACAGCTTCTGCCCTACGATCTCCTCATAGCGATGCACAGCGTCCTTCTTCCCGAACCGGGACATTAGGAAGCTTTCCCCGTCGTAAAAAATGCCGAAGCTCAGGTAGTACACCGCCAAAAAAACGCCCATGGCAAACACGATCAGGCCGCCCACGATCAGCACCGGCCCGTCGCCGATGCCAATGCAGAACGCCATGACGCCCAGCACCGTCAGCACCACGCCGAACACGCCGAAGCGCTTGTTCGCCCGAACGGCCATGCCGGAACGGTGCTGCGCCTTGCCCCGGAACGCCTTGGAAAAGCCCTTATCCACCAGATAGCACACACCGAACACGGCGGCTGCGATCAGCAAAACAATGACAAACTGCATATCTTTCTCTCCTTGTATATATGCGCCTACGCCCAGAGCACCGTGTCCACGGGGATGTCATGTTCCTCGGTGTCCAGATGGGGCAGCATCTGAAAATCGTAGCACAGCGCCAGCGTGGGATGGTTCGGCTCCCGGGACAGGAACTTGTCGTAAAAACCGCCGCCGTAGCCGATGCGGTGTCCCTGGGGGTCAAAGGCAAGACCGGGCATCAGCACCAGCGCCGTCTTGTCATGGGCGACCGGCTCGTCCGCGATGGGTTCCGGAATCCCGGCGTAGCCCTTCGCCACTTTGGTCAGGTTGTCCAAGTAAATAAACTTCATTTCGTCGCCGTAACACTTGGGCACGGCCACTTTTTTCCCGTCCCGGAGCGCCTGCTCCAGCATGGGGACGGTGCGCACCTCCTGGTTGTATGGCATGTAGCCGTAAATGGTTTTGGCCTTGCGGTAGGCTTCCGTCGCGGCAAACTGGCGGCCAAGCTCCCGGCTCCGCTCTTCAATTTCTTCCGGCGTCATCGCCCGTTTTTTCTCCCGAATCCGGCGGCGCAGTTCCGTCTTATCCATTGTCCGTACCCTCCGCTTTCTCGCTCACCGGGTGGAACATCCGGAACCACAGGAAAATGGCGATCTGCCCCGGAATGCCCAGAAGGTAAATTTTCCAGAAATTATACCGGAAGATCAGCAGTCCGGAAACATGAATGGCGATCAGGAATCCCCACACGATGGCGGAGATCAGCAGCCGGTTTTTCCGGAAATCGTGCCACGCCGACAGCAGGCTCAGCATCACGATGGCGTTGATGGGTACGGCGTAGAAAAAGGCAAGCCAGCTGTAGCGCTCCACGGCCCTGAACGAGGACATGATGACGAATATCAGCAGCGCAATGAACCACACCAGCGTGGACGACAGTGCTAATATCACATTCTTGTTGGCCCTGCGCTTGAGCGCCTTTTCGGACACCTGCGTCATGGCCCGCTCCAGCGTGCCGGGGTTCCCCGGCAGGGCGTTGGGGTCGGCCAGCAGTTCCCCCACCGGTATCTGGAACAGCTCTGCCAGCTGCACCAGCGTCATCACATCCGGCACGGATTCTCCCCGCTCCCATTTGGAGACGGCCTTGTCGGAATAATTCAGTTTTTCCGCCAGTCCCGCCTGGGTCAGTCCCGCCTGCTTGCGGTACGCGGCAATATTGGAGCCGATCTGATTTCTCAAAGTCGCGTCGTCCATGGTTCCCCTCCAGCATATAGTTACAGCTATCTTATCACAAATGGGAACCCTTTGCAACAGGGAAACCGGCAGACGCTCCCGAAATAAATCCGCTTATCCCCTTGCATTTTCTTCCAATCCATGTTATGATTGGTTTGTACACCACGAAACCTTCCCGCTGTAAGGAGGCAACGCTATGAACATCCGAAAGCTTTTGACCCGGCTCGTCTCTCTGGCACTGATCGCGGTCTTCCTGCCCACCGTCGCGATGGCGGATACCTGGTACTTGGAGGACGGCAGCATCACCGTCTCCGCCACCGATAGCGGCCAGAACGTCAGCCAGGGCGGCGTGACCAAGGAGGATTCCGCCCCCGTCATCCGGAACCGGGATTCTTCCGCTTCCACCACCAACAATGTCACCATCAAGGCGGACACAGGTGCGACGGCCAACGTCACCCTTGAGGACACCAACATCGACACCACCGGCGGCGCAGGGCCGAATGGCGCAGGCGACGCGGCGGTGAGAACCGAGGGCGCCGGCAACGTCAACCTGAACGTTGAACTGGACAACACCCTGCAAAGCGGAGACACACGCGCCGGTGTGGAAAAGGGCAACGGCGGCAGCCTGACCATCGGCTCCGAATCCGGCTCCGGCCAGCTGGTAGCCGTCGGCGGCGACGGTGGCGCGGGCATCGGCAGCGGCGGCCGCTACACATCCGGTAACTACAACGTCGGCAATATCACCATCACCGGCGGCGATATTTTTGCCACCGGCAACGACGGCGGTGCAGGCATCGGTGGCGGCTGGTGCTGCAGCACATCTGACATCACCATCACCGGCGGAAATGTCACAGCCGTAGGGAAACAAGACAAGCCCGGCAGTATAGGCGGCGCAGGCATTGGCGGCGGCGGGTTTCAGAATTCGAACGCCGGCGGCGGCAGCAATATCAAAATCACCGGCGGACGTGTCACGGCGGTGGGCGGCAATTCCGCTGCGGGTATCGGCGGAAGCATGGGCTCCAACGGCGAGAATATCGCCATTTCCGATGCCGAAGTGATCGCCATAGGCGGCACATGCGGTGCAGGTATCGGCGGCGGCTGTGCCGATTTCAACGGCAACGCCGGACAAGGGACGAACATCTCCATTTCCGGCAGCGCAAATGTAAAGGCCGCCGGCGGCGTAAGCGACGGTATAGACGGCGCGGGAGCGGCCATTGGCGCGGGTGGATCGCATCAATGGGACGGCCCCATCGATGCTAAGGAAGGGAATGCGGACACCTCCGACCTGTCCCCCGACGGCAAGGTCGAGTGCTTCACCCCCGGAACGACCTTTGATATTCCACAGCCCAAGCCCCGCAGCAGCTTCCTGATTGCCCCCGCTGAACCCCAGCCGGTGAAAGCGGCGCTCTATCGCGTCATCGACGAGACGGGCAAGGCGCTCCCCGTGGAGACGAAGCAGGAGGACGGCGTTCTGCTGCTCACCGCCCAGGCCGACATCGCCATTCTGGAAGGCGCGATCTCCGGGCTGCAAACCCTGCAAGGCCGGGGCATCGATACCATCACCTTCACCAACGGCACCATCTCCGTCAGCTTCTCTCTGGCCGAGGTCATCGCCAAGGGCGCGTCTTCGGACATCTACCGCCTGACCCTCTCCGGCGGCGAAGCCAATTTCACCCTGGCTGACGCGGACATTACCGCGCTGCTGGGCAAGTAATCCCATAAAAAACACGCCCCGGACATCCAAGGATGTCCGGGGCAATTTGCTGTTTTGTTCAATCATCAGCCGCCGAAGAAACGGCGGAAGTATTCGTACCAGTCGTTGTAGTCCCCCTCGCTGGGCATGGACGAATCCTCCTGCGGGGCGGTCTCGACGGTGGTGCTGTGGGGCTTTTCGTCAAAGGTGATGGTCAGCGTCAGTTCCCGTCCGCTGCGGACGACGGTAATCTGGGCAGTGTCGCCCGCCTTGTAGTTCCGCAGAGCGCGGGTCAGGTCGGTTCTGGTGGCGATCTTGTGATCGTCCACTGCGGTGATCAGGTCTTTGGACTGGATACCGGCTTTGTCCGCACTGCTGCCCGGCGTCACGTCCACGACGTAAGCGCCATCCGTGGGCAGGCCGAACTGAGCGGCGGCTTCCTTGTCGTTGTCCTTCACGGTGATGCCCATGTAAGCGCCGGTGACGTAGCCGTAGTCGATCAGGTCGGAGATAATGCCCATCACGTCGTCAATGGGGATGGCAAAGCCGATGCCCTCGATGGACGCGCCGGAATTGGTGGTGCCGGAATATTTGGCCGTGGTAATGCCGATGACCTCGCCGTACATATTGAACAGCGGGCCGCCGGAGTTGCCCGGATTGATGGCCGCATCGGTCTGGAGCATACTGATGACGGTGTTGTCGGTGGTGACCTCCCGGTTGATGCCGCTGACGTAGCCGACGGTCTCCGTTGCCGCCAGACGGCCAAGGGGATTGCCGATGGCGACTACCATGTCGCCGATGGAAAGATTGCCGCTGCTGCCGATGACGGCGGCGGACAGCCCCTCGGCTTCCACCTTCAGAACGGCCACGTCATTGGTCGCGTCGTAGCCCTTCACCGTAGCGTCGTACTCGTCGCCGCTGTGGGTGGTGACGGTGATATTGCTTGCATTCTGCACAACGTGGTAGTTGGTCACCACGTAGCCGTCCTCCGTCAGGATGAAGCCGGAACCGGAGGACGTTCCCTCCACGCTCTGGCCGTAGGCGGTGGTCTGCATGGTGCAGGAAATGGCGACCACGCTGTCAACATTGCTCTGATACAGCTGCGCCGGAGTCATGGCCGAACCGTCCGCTGCCGGGAGCGCGCCGGATGTACCAGAAGGAACGCTGTCGATCTGCTTCTGCAAATCGTCAATTTGCCTGCCCAGCTGCTGGGTGATCTGGTTGGTTTTCTGCTCCCATCTGCTGTTGACGGTGGAAGCCGTGATCAGGCAGCCGGAAGCCACCAGCGCCACAACGAGAACGGCGGCGATAACGGTCTTCCAAGGCGACTTACCGGATCTACGGGGTTTTTTCTCCCGCTTCTCGGGCGGCTGCGTCTGGGGCTGGTACTGATACTGATACGGCCGGGGCTGGCCGGTCATATAGGGGGAATTGGCGTAGGGAGACTCCCTGCGGCCCGTACCGGCGGCGTGATAGGTACCGGACTGGGGTTCGCTCTGGTGCTCCTGAGGAACTTCATTCCGTGGTTCCTGAGGAGCTTCGTTCTGCGGCTCCTGCGGGGCGTCGAAACTCGCTTCGGGAGCCGGGTTATTTTCTTCCGGATATTCGCTATTTGCAAAGGTGTCCATGGTGGTTACCTCCTTCTCTTTTCTTATCCTACTCTATCCGTCACATATGAAGAAATATGTATCGACATGTGAAGGATATTTGAATTTTACAATTTTTCCGGCTTTTCGTCAAGGGGAACAGCAAATAATAAAGGAAGCTCTGATTAAATCGGCAAAAACTGTGAGCGAGAGATTTTTCGTCCAATCGAGGCATCGGAAACGGAGGAATACTTTGTGTATTCCCCGTTTTCGATGCCGAAGAGTGGGCGGAAAAGATCCGCTCACAGTCGCAGACGATTTATTCAGAGTTTCC
>ERZ824978.1818-NODE-1818-length-20811-cov-6.581085_pt1 | contig 20811 bp, 17 predicted proteins | sample MGYA00519860_ERZ824978 | MGnify/ENA primary metagenome ERZ824978 (study PRJEB31778, sample SAMEA3449184) | human gut metagenome | biome: human gut; feature: human-associated habitat; material: faeces | place: United Kingdom | collected 2010/2012 ... | reverse complement strand
CACGAAGGTAAAGGAAAGGGACATACTAGTCAATACGCCAATTTTGGAAGCTTACGAAACGAAGATAATCAATTACTAATTAATATCTTAATTCTATAAGGTACAATTAATACAGCTTACCTCCATGCGGGCGTGGCAAATCGACCAGGTTTCAATTCCATAAGGTACGATTAAAAGTCACTTCCACGATGTCACCTACATCGACCTCGTATCGTTTCAATTCCATAAGGTACGATTAAAAGTTCATGCGGAACAAAAATAGAAGAAGGATATTTCGTTTCAATTCCATAAGGTACGATTAAAAGAATTAATACTCTTTTTGTCTACTCTGCATTTCCAGTTTCAATTCCATAAGGTACGATTAAAAGTGGATAATTCACATCCGGAGGTATATCTTCGTCGGATGTTTCAATTCCATAAGGTACGATTAAAAGGTTTACTGAACACGAGAATGCAGAATCTGCGTTCAAAGTTTCAATTCCATAAGGTACGATTAAAAGCCAATTTGGAAGAGTGTTACAAAAGCATTTTTATCAGTTTCAATTCCATAAGGTACGATTAAAAGGTGGAAGTCACCAAAGCGGAAATGATATTGATTTGTTTCAATTCCATAAGGTACGATTAAAAGTTTGATACCTTGTGTAAGAGGTATTGCAGGAGTTGTTTCAATTCCATAAGGTACGATTAAAAGAATTTACATTTGAAGCTCCTGTAAAACTTACAGCAAGTTTCAATTCCATAAGGTACGATTAAAAGTTTGTGCTGACAGATGTTATCGAAACAAACCTTAGTTTCAATTCCATAAGGTACGATTAAAAGTATGCTTCCCGCATGGCTACTAGTTCCGATAAATGTTTCAATTCCATAAGGTACGATTAAAAGGTCTGAGCAGACGCCAACGCCATTTGCGTAGCTTGTTTCAATTCCATAAGGTACGATTAAAAGAGTAGAGCCGATTACATAAGATACAGAAAAACCGAAGTTTCAATTCCATAAGGTACGATTAAAAGATTCCAAGCGAAACACTACCAACAACGAATAATAAAGTTTCAATTCCATAAGGTACGATTAAAAGAATACTTTCCTAACTCCTTATAGCTTCCGCAAGTCGGTTTCAATTCCATAAGGTACGATTAAAAGCTTTGTTTGCGGCATTCAATGCATTTTCCGCATTGTTTCAATTCCATAAGGTACGATTAAAAGTCCGGCTGCCTTTATGTGTTTCATTTGGTTCTCATAGTGTTTCAATTCCATAAGGTACGATTAAAAGCATTAGTACCATTCATGTGTGAAGTAGGTCTACCGTTTCAATTCCATAAGGTACGATTAAAAGGTTTGCAGACAACACTCTCGATGCACAAAACTTTGTTTCAATTCCATAAGGTACGATTAAAAGAGGTTGAATGAGCCTGAACTTGTGTCGATTGCCGTAAGTTTCAATTCCATAAGGTACGATTAAAAGGTGGAAGTGCTTTCGGTGAATACCGATGAAAAAACAAGTTTCAATTCCATAAGGTACGATTAAAAGCTGGGAATCCGCAAAACCTACACATCCGTGTCAGCCAGTTTCAATTCCATAAGGTACGATTAAAAGCCTACATTGACGTACTTAACATTATCCATATTGTTGTTTCAATTCCATAAGGTACGATTAAAAGTTCTGGAGCTATCGTTAAAGGAGAAACATTGCATATGTTTCAATTCCATAAGGTACGATTAAAAGATTGCAGGAACTTTCTCACCGCAACGGGGAAAGAGTTTCAATTCCATAAGGTACGATTAAAAGCTCAAGGCCCTTGCCAATATAATCCTGATAACCATGTTTCAATTCCATAAGGTACGATTAAAAGGCTGAATGGTATGTTGAAATGAGAAAATTATTTAGTTTCAATTCCATAAGGTACGATTAAAAGTTTAATGTAAGTGGATATTCACCTGCGTTTTCATGTTTCAATTCCATAAGGTACGATTAAAAGTGCCCTTGCTTGCCATTACTTTGCCTATGAATGTGTTTCAATTCCATAAGGTACGATTAAAAGGTAATACTCCATCTTTTTTTTCTGTGTAAGCTAAGTTTCAATTCCATAAGGTACGATTAAAAGAAATGTTGAAGAATATGAAAGAGATAAATATTTAGTTTCAATTCCATAAGGTACGATTAAAAGTTTTGAAAAGCAAAATTGAGAAAGTAAAGTCTGATGTTTCAATTCCATAAGGTACGATTAAAAGTGTGACCACTGCATACGATTCGCCGGTGCTTGTCTGTTTCAATTCCATAAGGTACGATTAAAAGAGTTTGACGCTTTTCGGAAAAGCGCGAAAATAATATGTTTCAATTCCATAAGGTACGATTAAAAGCAACGTACATTTAATTCTGTTGATGCTTTGAAATCTGTTTCAATTCCATAAGGTACGATTAAAAGAGTCAGACTTAATAGGATTCATCAGGTAGCCAATGTTTCAATTCCATAAGGTACGATTAAAAGATATTTCAGGTCTTGGTCCGGCTGTTGATACTTTGTTTCAATTCCATAAGGTACGATTAAAAGCTCTGTGGGTGCGTTCTCCCGTTCATTACAGTATGTTTCAATTCCATAAGGTACGATTAAAAGTTACCCAGATCCAGCTTTTCGGGCATGAATCCTCGTTTCAATTCCATAAGGTACGATTAAAAGACCGTGATAACCGTAATAATCCGTATTATGTTGAGTTTCAATTCCATAAGGTACGATTAAAAGCCAGTAGAGGGGATATGGTCTTTAAAATCGATATAGTTTCAATTCCATAAGGTACGATTAAAAGGAGAAGCCGCTCCTGCTGTCATCTCAGGAGAGGAAGGTTTCAATTCCATAAGGTACGATTAAAAGCGAACCTGATTGTTCGCAGAGTTTTTAAAATCAAGTTTCAATTCCATAAGGTACGATTAAAAGTCGTATAGTTCAACTTTATAACGTACCATATTTGTGTTTCAATTCCATAAGGTACGATTAAAAGCGTGTGTCAGTCGCTCTATACTTATCGAGTTATGTTTCAATTCCATAAGGTACGATTAAAAGATAACCAACGCGACCATCACCATTAGTAACCAAGAACGTTTCAATTCCATAAGGTACGATTAAAAGAATTTCTCGTTTTACGAAGTTTATGATTTTAACACGTTTCAATTCCATAAGGTACGATTAAAAGCTTATCGAAAACACCAAGCTCAAGGATAATCTTATGTTTCAATTCCATAAGGTACGATTAAAAGGGCAATCAAATCAAGCTTTCCTTGCAATTCCTTAGATGTTTCAATTCCATAAGGTACGATTAAAAGTGTAACTTTTATGATAAAAATTTTACTTATTTGAGGTTTCAATTCCATAAGGTACGATTAAAAGTGCAAGTAAAATGCTTAATTGTGAATCTATAATAAGGTTTCAATTCCATAAGGTACGATTAAAAGGAAAAATAACATTATAGGATTTGTGGTCTACCTTCGTTTCAATTCCATAAGGTACGATTAAAAGCCTCCAGCTTCTTCCACCAACTTGAAGATAGCTCCGTTTCAATTCCATAAGGTACGATTAAAAGTTCTTCCAGGACGAAGATGCCGCACAAGGCAAAATCGTTTCAATTCCATAAGGTACGATTAAAAGGAAAAGTCGTAGTACACCTCTTCACCTATCTTCGGTTTCAATTCCATAAGGTACGATTAAAAGAATTTTTTAGTAGAATAAGAATAGATCGCAAAACGTTGTTTCAATTCCATAAGGTACGATTAAAAGTATGATTTTTAAAGCGTTCAGGAACTCCGGGAGCATGTTTCAATTCCATAAGGTACGATTAAAAGACTGTTTTGCGTTTCAGCTAAGGCCACGCAATAACGTTTCAATTCCATAAGGTACGATTAAAAGCCTTCATTTTCATTTTTATTATATACTGAAAATAAAGTCATTATAGAATGCAAATATAGAAAAAATTACAAGAAAAAATGTCGATGCCTAATCCTAAAAAAATCCCTAGGCATCGACATTTTCATAAGTATTTGTATTTCAATAAGTCAAAGAACTATTAGGCATAAAAATTTTCTGAAAACAGAAACATAAGCCTCATCGACAAAATTTATTTAGAGAAAGACATCTATATTAGACCGTTCTTTTCCTACAATTCGCTTATCCATCGTATATTGGGAAGAACCACTAAATATAATTATACTATCTTCTTCTTTTTTCATAAAAGCATCACATAACATCAACAGTTCCTTTAAACGAGCCTCCGATATTTCACCTTCAAAAACAGAATTCTGAATCCAGTTCAGATACCTTCGGCACAATTTCAACATTTTTCCTACTCTCCGCTCTCCAAAATCATACACTAAAATTACATACATATCACCAATACATCTTAAAAGGTTTATATTCTTCCATACCCAACAAATGTTTGGCCAATTTATAGCACTCCAATTTTACAAGATGCTTGTAACTGACTGAACGCTTTAAAGAGCGATGTTGAATGGTTTCCTGCAACCGATCCTCCAAAGCTTTTACAAATATCTTCTTTCCCGTGGAATTAAGCAAACATTTATTCAACTTCCAATCAAAATGTTTACCCTGAATTTCTTTCCGGTTTAATACCTTAAAAATCACTCGATCTACGATAATGGGTTTGAAGATTTCCGCAATATCCAATGCCAAAGAGTAACGACGCTCACCTGGCGTATGTAAATAACTGATGGTTGGATTCAATTGTGTCTGATGAATAGCTCGCAGGCAAAGTGTATAGCACACCATATTACCGAAAGAAATCAATGCATTTACTTCATTCTGCGGAGGACGTTTGGTACGAATACCCATTTCAAAATCATTCAGTATCAAATTAAATGCCGTGTAGTAATATTGCCTTATCTGACCTTCCACTCCCATCAGTTCTTCCGTACTACCAGTCTGAGGTATTTGAGAAGAAAGTTTTTTCATCAGAGCTATTAATTCTTCCATATCCTTCCCTCTCCGATTATAATACTGAAGGTTCTTAATCATATTATAAGCCGCTCCTTCAATAAATTTCTGAGCGATACACATTCTTTTTTTAAGATTCTGATAATGGGCAGTCTGTGCCAACAACATTCTACCGGAAAGCAAGCTGTCTCTCGGCATGAAGGAACCCGTGTAATTCTCATAATAATCAAAAAAGTGAACAGCAATGTCTTTCTGGCCTAGAAAATTAAACAACGAACTATTCGCACGCAATGAGCCAAACACATAAAACTCACTGATATCTTCCACTGGCAAATAACGGGGCTGAGAAGAAACAGGAGTATCTTCTCCCTCTTCCGTGCAAGGAGTAAACTTTAATGTGTTATCTTTTCTCTCTAAAATACCCGGATTAAACAAATAAAAAGTTTTCTTCATTCTTCCATCTCCTTACAATAACAAAATTCATAATAACTGCAATTACGACACCATGATTTTTGAACCAAAGGTGGACATTGCTCATCTGAAACAATAGTCTCGATATTTTCCTTCATTTCTTCTATCTCTCCGCGGTCGGAATCCGTTAGATTGACTGGTTGAGTTTTTCTTAAAACCGGATACTCAAGCAAACCTGTCACTCCTTCAATCCCATTCTTCTCAAACACATATAGGTAATACTTTACCTGCCATTCATGGGCCTTCTCTACCTTGTTTGATTTTTTGATTTCATGAATCACTTTATTCTTGGTGTCATAATAATCAACCTTTATTCCATCCAACTCAATCTCTTCATATTTCGCTGAACGCTGCGGATAAGAATCCTCATGAATCAGTTTACCCTCAAACACAAGGTCAGAGGTATGTTCAAAATTAATGCCATTTGCAAATAGCCAAAGCTTGCGTTTGCATACTTGATAATAATTAAAGTGTGTACCAGTAATTTGCATGTTTATTCATTATATTATCTCATAACAATCAGGCTTTCTTTCTATACAACCTTGTTTCTCATCATAGAATAATTCCTCTGCAATCCATACATCTATATCCTTTGATCGATTTTTTCTATTCAAATGATAAGGATATACAGAAACCAACAGTTCATTTGCTTCGATATAACGTTTCTGTTCCACCAAGCCACAATATTCTTCTTTCAGATTATAGCACAACACATCTACTTTCTGATTATTCTGATCCAATATTTCATCAGCCCAGTCTTCACATATCCCAGCAATCCACTTCTTTTCAAAATTAGAAACAGAATTCAATCCCTGTTCAAAATCCTTCCTTTGTTGTTCAGAATATCCATCTTTGTACACGTCATTGCAAGCCCTGATCAAATCATCCTCCGACAAGTTTTTACCATCCAACTCAGACATTACAATCCAGGTATCTCGCAATAACTGCTCATCATAAAAAGGAGTTTTACCTATTATTTCCTCAAAGAGATGTACATCGGCCATTTTCTTATGACCAGAAACATCCACCAGTTTTCCAGTGCGATTTACACGGCCTAAACGTTGGATCAGGGAATCTATAGGAGCATTTTCGATATAAGCAGTATCGTAGTCTATATCCAAACTTACTTCAACCGCTTGTGTGGCTACCAGTAGTTGAGGACGTTTGCTCCTATCTGCATGCGTCACAAAATGCTCTATCTCTTTCCTTGATTTTTGGTTGAATCCGCCATGCAACATCATCTTCTTTGAATCATCAAAATCTATTTCCTGATAAATCTGCTGACAAGTTTTTACATTATTGACCACAACCAGCACAGACAGGCCACTTTCCAAATCAGCTTCAATCTGACCAATATACTGACCTATATTTTCTTGTGCATGACAAATCAAATGATGACGTTTTCTTCCCATCACACAGGCATCTGATGAAAAGGTAGAATCCGGACGAACGATTCGGGAATAATCTCCCTCATAAATCTGTTCTACAATTTCCTTCAACAAAAAATTTGGGATAGTAGCAGACATAAACAAGAACTTGGCTCCAAAAAGATTTCTGAAAATCTTAACCGTTCCCAACATTTTTCCGGTCAAAAAAGCATTGTACGCATGAAATTCATCAATGACAAACAGAGCATTCTGACATTCCAACATAGAGAACTCCCATCCTTTTCCATGACAAGGTACCCGTAATAGTTGGTGTAAAGTCATAATTTTTACCGGATAATAGACCTCACGCGACAGGGTATTCAAACTCCGGGCATTTTGTTCAAGTTCTATATAATCGGGAATTACATTCGAAGATTCCTCACACAATTCGTTATAGATAAAATTCAAAGATTTAGAATGTTGTATCATTACTTCCGAACGATTATATACATCGCACAGACGTTTCATCATCGCATTGATAGAGGCCGTATAAGGCAACAGATAAAACAAACGATTGCCTTCCAACTGATTGGCATATACCCAGCTTAAAGCAGCTTCCGTCTTGCCTGATCCTGTAGGTGCATGCAGAACTGCATCCCCTTTCCATTGTTGTAACTTCTCTTGGAAATGGCGAAACGGGAATTTAGTGGATTTGTCGTGTGGCTGGAAATCATTCAAAGATATCAACTGGTAATCGGGAATTTCTGCCCGACCTCCAGAGGCCAAATGATCTGCCGCTTGCAAGAAAGCTCTCAACAGAGAGAAATGCTGCCGGTCTTCCAAACAAGGCACTGCCTTTACTTGCTTACTTTTTCTGAACATATAACAGAAAGTCGACGGAATTTTTTCTAATACCTCTTGTCTGTAAACAAATTCTTCTGCAAATAAAGAGAGCCATGACTGTAAGGTTTCCAAGCACATGGTTCCTTCAGAGAATGGTAAATAAATTCCTTCATCCACTGAAATACTGATGTCATTCAAATCTTGCATTTCCAAAGACCTTTCACAAGAATCTGACTCTACGCTTTTATGATGTGTTCCAACAGCGAACAGCACTGCATCGTTTACCTCCAAAAAAGTTTTTGCAAACCAGACAGAGACCAATTCGTGACGGATACTGGCATATTTGTCACCATTCAACCTTTTCTGAAAGGTCGGATGCACCTTTCCCAAGTCATGCAGAATCGCAGCTGGCACAAAATTTTGTGTTAAGAAAGTTCTTTCAGTATCCGATAAAGACAGTGACTGAAGTAACTTCAGTCCTGTCTCTATTACCATACAAGTATGCTCATACAAAGTGATTCCATCACTTTTAGCTCTTACTTTCTTTATATCCTCTATATTCATATCGTAAACGTATGCATATAAAAATCTGTAAATTGCTCATCCAAAGTTCGATATAAGTTAGTACATTTCACATGTACCCCCTCACCATGAATAGCCACAAACATCATCGGATTTACAGGGATTCTTCCACTCCCAATATTCTCTCCTTCGGCATAAGACTCTGCAATCTGCACAAGCTGCCCGGGTATAATCTGATTTGCATCAAAAGGAATCATACAACCTTTCAAAGTTCCTTCCGATATAGGTATCACCTCTTTGACACATACTTTTTTAATTTGGAGCAAGTCTTGCGAACGCCCTAATGCCGGAGTTCCTATAGGAGACTCAAAATACTCCTTCCAGTCTATACGGTCAATCCAGACGGTTAAATCAGGATTCGTATGAAATTCACGCGTATATGCATCACTCCCTTTGTCATGGTTCTTTATTTTCTTCCCATCAAACTGCAACCTTCTTCGGGTTTCTATATCCAAAGAGACTGTATCATAAAGATACCGGAAACCGACCTTCACTTCATTGCAGGACACAAAGCGCCCTAGACAGCAACCTAGTATTCCTAAAATAGTAGAATAAGGAGGTACTGGCATACATAGGGCATTTCCGGAAAGAACAAACGGAAGACGAGGAGTAGCAGTCCAGCCTGCAAACTGTATTTCCAGTACTTTATCCATTACTTCAAATATTTATCTACAAACATTTCGACTATTTTGATAGGGCTATCCACTATAAAGATATCCCCGTTCAACGCTTTTACTTCTGCTTCATTCTCCAAATATCCTGTTCGGATTCCAATGCAAACGGGAGTCTGAAGTTTGTCTTTATAATCTTCAGCTAATTCCTTCAACAAGTCCACATTTAACTTCGGACGCTCGCCGTCTCCTATATATAAGTTATTAAAGCAAGGATTTGCAGACGACATTCCCGCAAATACAATCACTTTAGGAGAGACATCGGCTCCAAATGCTGCCATCTTTGCGCCTCCACGGAGATGTACCAGCCCTCTCAGCAAACCTGCAGCACGTTCGTTTCTCAGTTGTTCCGCATTCTGAAGCGTATAGACTTGTACATTTTTCTGTGAAGAATCCTCCACGAGAAATTCTTTATACTTTTCTACCAGCTCTTTTGACAACTCCACACGAGACGGCGTATTCACGAAACAACCCAAACGGTAACATTCCAAATTAAAGAATCCTTCCAAATGGGTAGCATAAAAGCGAGTTGAATAAGGTAAAGGGGTTCCGTCTTTCGGAAAAACAAAAGCATTATCTATTGTTAAAGCACGCATCTTGGGGATTCCTTTCAAAATGGAAGTTTTGAAGGGAGACGTACGCTGAATGCTCTCCTCACCTTTAGAACCACTTTTCATATATCCAAACAAGTCATCCTCCGGATAAATAACAGGGTCTAATTCTGTGGCAATTTTTGAGGTAGAACCTTTCGTATTTGTATCAATGGCATGTAGTTCGCTGGGTTGCCAACCATTTTCTTCATTTGCGGTATTCCTAAGCCAACGACGCCATGCTTGTGCCGACACGTAAGGAACTTCTTCCTTGCGTCCATTCACTGTTTCCTTGAAAGTCTTTGGGATTACTGTATTCTGATCTTCTCCAGTTGCCAATCCGGCACCATTCAAAAAAGTAGCGGTTGCATCACACAACACATTTCCTGTAATGTTTTTAATTTGTTCTGACATAACTTTCTATTTTTAAGGTTACTAGTTATTTTCAATATTATTTGAAGAAATTTCATTCAGTTTGAGTCTGAAGGCAAACAAGAATGTCTTGAACGCATAATTACCCCAAGGATCATAAATCAAATCGTATTCATTCCATTCTTTGCCACTTTCATTCAGACGTTGCAAGATAGAATAAAACCATATCATCTGTAATCGTAAATCGCTACGAGGGATTGAACGTTTAATCTTATTACATAGCGTTACATATTTTGATTTATCCACCGCATCCTGAAATCTATACGATACATATTGACAAGTAAATTCATTGATACGGTCTAACCATTTCTTTATATCTGCATCCAACGGCTGAACAGGAAATTCTATGTCTTCTTCCTCTAAGGATAAATCTTCTCTATTTCCATTATACAATCTCAACAAAGCACAGACTCCGTATATGTTTTTCTTGCCATTCGTGGTATAAAATAAGGAATACAGACGATAAATTCCGTCTTTCCAAGCATTCTCTATCAATAGTTTATCAAATACAGAAGAATCTACATCATTAGCTTGCTCCCCATATCGAAATTCCGGGATACGATCTTTTTCCCTCGGATAATCAGAAGAACTTTCCATCAGATGAATCATCTTCGCACAAAACCGGAATGCCATCGTGTCCTTGACGTTCAGTGAAGGACAATCAGAAAGGGATACCCCTTTTTGATAGTAAAAATGCACCAATTTATAAATCTGAAAACAACGATATGAAATGGGCAAGGACTCAGGATCATCCAAGATCGCTATCTGACAACTCATTGACCAGTCTCCTTTTTCTGTTGCCCGCCATAGTATTCTGCTCAGCAACGATGTATAATCATTTTTTGCATCATAAGCATCAGTTTTGCCCAACACAGCGTCATCTTTTGCATCTTTATATTTCATTATCAGGCCAGAAATATACTGGGCCATTGCAGTCTTTTTCTCTTGATGAATGGCTTTCCAATAAGACTCGAAAAACCCCACACTAACCCCTTCATATTTTTTAGCCGGATAAAGGCCCGACCATTCCCTATTATCAGACAAACATTCCAAAAAACTTGAACTTAATGCAGGAGTATTTAATATACGTGCCAGTTCTCCCTTATGACGCTTACGCAATAAAGCCAACCGCCTAAGTAATTCATTAGGTACCCTGTCTATAGAACAACTGGCACCTGCACCCGAATTCGAAAAACTCCACAAGTTCACATCTGCATATTCACAATCGGCCTTGCATTTTTCCATGACTTCCAAGGCTTCCAAAATATAATTCCCTTTTGTAGCCCCCTTCATGTTTTCAATCGGCTCATTCGTCATGACTACGTTTGCTACTTTTTCGACTAAACTATTTACTTTCTCTTCCACAAACTCCTCACAAAACTCCAAAGCCGTAGAATCAACAAGCAGAATACCTTTCTTATAAATGTAAGCACAAAAAGGCAGGAACTGCAACAATACCACGCAAATGGGATGTACATTATACGTCTCCCTCGCCATAGGTAGAGACTGTGCATCGGAACCTAATCCCCCCAATAAAGGAAACCAGCATCTGTTTAAAGTCAAATCCTTTTTCTTCGCTTCTTTCTCTGGAACTCCTAGATCAACCAATGTTTCCAGCATAAAATCAGAGAACGTTTTAGTATAATGTAATCCTGTCAAGTTACATTGTTTGTCGCCTTCTGCTTCAAAACCGTCCACAATCTTACACAACAGCATTTCATATATCTTCTCACCAAGTTTCTTGTCGTTATACAATGGCCCATTTTTCGTAAAAAGCATCGTATAACTTTTGAAACGCAGATTCAGACTCATCAAAGAATAAGGGAGTTCATCGCACACTCTTTTCATCATGGTATTCAAAACATCTGTAGTAATGTCCCGCACATCATCCAATCCAGCCAATGCTTTAATTGTCATCAAAGCATTGTTGACCATCGGATTTCCTGTATAATGACTAATTATGTTCATAACTGAATTAAATAAGGTTTCAATATCAAGGTAATTAATTCCATATTATATCTTCATTCGAAATCGGTTTTATTTTCATAGTAGTTCTAATGTTATTTTTCCATTAGTATGTTTCGTTTGAAAGCTACTTGCAAATATAAGTTATTTTTCCAAAAACAAAGAAGAACTCCTTAAGAATTGGTTTCAAATATTTTATTTTTGCATTTAGAGGAATTGAAATTTAGTATGTTTGGTTTGTCAAACATTACAATCGCACCATACTCCCCAATAAACAGTTGGGGAGTTATTTTTCAACTTTCAAGAATCCAAATCCCATTGAAGAAAGACTTCCTGCCGATGATTCATAAAGAAATCTCATCAATTCCAAAGGGGCAGAAATCCTCATCCTACACATGAAGCCTCGTACCTTAGTTTCTTGTGGAGTATCAGCCTTTATCTTCACCAATACAGATTTGGGAGAACTTAAAACCTCTAGGCGACAGCCTTCTACATGAAAAGGACATTCAGTTCCATAAAACAAAGAATATTTTTCTATAAGCCCTTTAAAAAGAATATAAGAAGCAGCAGAATCTGTCGGAGATAAATAATCTACCTTCCTACCTTCATGGCGGAGCTTCAAACACATTGGAGACAAAGTCCGAAACATCATCTCTTCCGTAAATTCTGGAGAAGGCATCACCTCCACATTACGCACAATAAACTGTACGGTTGACTTCCGATCACCAATTTCAAATATCTGATCCATAAACAACCCTTGAATAAAACTTTGGGTGCTTTTCTCTGGCAAAAAACTAATCTGCCACTCTACCGTATCCGACAAGATAAGTAGTCTCCCCTCTTCATGCAGTATCTTATATCTTTCTATATCAAAACGAGAATAAGAAAAGAACTTAAACGTTTTTCCATTTTCCATACGAAAACCATTTTCATGGAGCCAAGTAGCATAATCTTTATCCGCACGTGCCAGAATTCTGTATATTGCAGACGACTGTTCATATTGATAATTTATAGGTAACCGGTTACCAAAAGCTCTTTTATTGACCTCTAATTGTAATTTAAATCGCATACCTTTCTTTCCTTGTTATAATATATGTATCTCTTTTATTATTTCATCCATATTTCCATCACACAAAGCCTGCAAGTTATCCTCTGTCATGAGTGATTCAGACAAAGCACGACGCACCATTCTGCGATAACGCTCTGCCCTATCTGGGAGAAGATATCCTCCCCATCCTTCTTCCAATTTGTTTTTCTTGACATACTCGTCAAAAATACGGTTATAATAAACCGCCGTGATTACATGCAAATCTTTCGCCCGATGTACAAGCGCCGCGACAGACATACCATAAGTATTTTTTAAATCCACGAGCTCTTCCAAGGATAGGTATGAACGTTTTTTCCCAAAAGACTCATAAACTCTCTTAGCAGGAAACAATAAGGCAGAAGCAAAACGATGACAATATTTTTCTTTAGTACGTATATCCAAACGTTCCAAGAACTGAAAAAGTAGATGTCCTAATTCATGTAAAGCTGTAAAACGTTTCCGTTCTACAGTTACATTCCGATTATTCAACACGACAAAAGGAATCTGTCGATTCACCCATCCACTTAATCCGTCTATCCGTTCATCTATTTCCAGCTCTAACACTTTTATTCCTGCATTTTCCATTATACGGCAGACAGAAGAAATAGAATCTGTTCCCAACTCCCATTTTCTACGCAAAATTTCCGCCGCTACCTCCATGTCTTCAATGGAAGAATAGAGTTTCTGAGAGAAAGGAGATTTGAAAGAAGTCAAAACGCCTAGTTTACGTTCCAAATACACATAACGTTGTAGACACACATTCACTTCACTCTTAACAGCCTCCTCCTCTTTTGCCGACAATATTTCTCCACGACGAAAGTTCCAACCATCAATTTTCATAGGAACACCCATTCTCAAACTGGCAGGAGATACTTGATAAATCTTCAACAATGCATCAAGTACCTGAACTGACGGACGCATTTTTCCTCTTTCATATTTAGACAAAGCCTGCTTAGACACCAATCGACCTAACTTCTGACAGACCTCATCTAAAGTCAACCCACGCATTTTACGCATATTTCTCAATTCTTCCGCTTGCATATCATCTTATCTTTACTTGATTCATAAGCCCAATCGGTTTACAAATATATATTTTTTTCAGAATCTTATCAACCAAAACCTTTTTCTTATATAGAAAGCTATACCTCAAAAAATCTTTAAGGAATCTTAGTAATAAACAGAAAAAATCATCGCATAAATACGAGAAAAGGCCATCTCAAATAGAATTGAGACAGCCTTTCTTCCTAATAAAAATCTAAAACTAATCAACAAGCGGGAATATGAAACCCTTTCCGTCATTATCATCAAACTTGGCACCAGATGACTTAGGTAAATGCTTCGCATTGTTACTCCAGTCCCAAAGCATGCTTTCGTCTTCTGTAATTTCACCCGTTTCTATATTACGCTTCTTACCGTTCAACGGATAATACAGCAGCAAATTCTCATCATTTCCATCTACCATCTTCCACATGAACTGCTTCAACTGCTGTTGCGTACGAGCCGTTTTCCAGAAACGAACTTCTCTTACCAGTTCATTGGCACCGCCAATCCAGAAACCAACCAGCCCATAAGGACCCGTTCTAATCTCACGGTCGGCCACCAGTTCACCATTCACATACACATAGTTCTTCTTGCCATCGTACACAAATGCCAGCATATACCATGTATCAGGTTGAGCTGTAAACACATCAGCCGGCACATCAATCTGAGAGCTACCCGTCTTAATCTGAAGCTGGTCCGGACGAATGGTTACATCACCGAAACGAGGATAGATTTCATCAAGGGTACTTGAATTAGACACCAGTTTAGTTCCACAAATAGAACGGTTATTCGCATTGTAAAGATGACGATTTATCATCACCTCCATCGTCCATTGATCCACTTTGAAATCTGACGGGAACATATTTGTATCTTCACTTCCTGATCCGTTCATACGCAGACACTTCGTATTGATACGCTGTTCCAACACAATTATCGATTCGGCCTCACCCGACACGACAGGCACTGTACCGTTGTTCAGTTTCACAGGTAAAGCATAGCTTCCCTGCAAAGAAAACTTCACATCCTTCAATTTCACAGGCAAGAACTGCGAAGTCTGTTTTGCATCAAAGACAACTTCCTTGCCCACTTCATACATTTCAGAAGGAAGCATCAAATATTCTGTACCGTGTTTCTTGTTATAGGCTTCCAACTGTTCCTTATTACCAACTTCTACCGACACTGTCTGTGCATGATCTTCCTGTCGCACCAAGGATACAGTAATCGATTTCAAGTTCACTTCTTGTCCCTCTTCCACAAACACCTGTGCAGATTCGCCTCCCTTTATATAAGCCCCCTGCTCTGACTGAAACTCACTTGTCGGATCTTTATATAATTCATTCTGGCAAGAACAAACCAAAATAGTTCCTGCTAAAACTCCGAGATATAATATTTTCTTCATAATTTTAAATTTAATCTAACTTTCCTGGATAAACTACATTTCCCAAATACAACGCCTCGCGCAACCACTTATAAGGAGGATTATTGGCAAAATCATATTCCATGTGGTAAGTTCCGATACCACCGATACGCTTCCCACTGGGAAGATCAAGAGTGGCATAGTCAAAAATCTGACGTCCTTGAGGATAAGCATTGATTTCCGGACGAACACTCGTGTAACTTTTTACACCTCCAGTCCGCCATCCTTGCTCAAATTCAACGGTAATAATGGTTTTCCGCTCCCAATCTTCCAAATGATTCTGAGTTATTTTACGAATAACTCTTTGTGTAGAACTTTCCCAATAAGCCTGATAGATATAATGGTCAATATACTTAGACGCTTCTGTTGAAAGCAAATCCGGCTGTCCATCCATCACCAACATTCTTCCTGCAGGCCGCAAACGATCGGAAAGTGTCTTAATAAAAAGATACATATGAGTATTACCTGAATTCTCACTAATAGTAGAAGAATTTGCCATTGTACCACGATGACCATATCCTGGTTCATAGTCAATATCAAAACCATCCAGATTATATTTTTCAATCGTGTCGCAAATTGCATTAGCGTATGCTTTTACGCCTTCCATAAAATTGCCACCTCCTTTTTCTGTAACCCAATACTCAGTCGCACTTCGCCCCGGAGGAGTCATCTGGTCACCCAAATCCTGTACAATCCAACATAAAAGAGCTTTTCCACCTTTCACTTCCTGGAAAAATTTCAGGTCTTTCTTCTGCTCTTCCGACAGATTGCCTCGTGTACCCCACAATGAGACAAAATCCACACTATCAGGCAACATCTTCAGATAGTTCTGTGCATTGCTTCCTCTACCGGTCCAGTTACCAAACCAACCAAACCCTTTCACATGAGGCGTCTTACGATATTCTCTGAGTTTCGCAAAATAGTCACGCATGGTCGGTGTCAAATCAGCTTCTGTCTCCGCTTCCAGCAAAGGAATATATTTTTCCAGATCCTTCTGGTTTTCGAATACTTCTCTTTCAGGTATGTTCCAGTCAGAACAGCCCACAAACCCTGCCACTACCAGCAAGGCACCCATATATTTCATTATTCTTTTCATCACTTTATGTCTTTTGAATTTTAACAGATTCTTTTTTATTTTGGCTGTTTCGGTCTGCCGTCACGAACCCACCATAGTTTAGTGGCACCCTGGTCAGCACCTCCCAGCAAAGTCGGTACTTCCGACATATTAGGATTGGTACCGTATTCAGTCGGAGCAAAACGGAATCTCTCGGGCGTCACAGCATCTGCCTCCGCACCGATACTGACATACGCTTTGACATAAGCCGGTTTCAGCAGGTAAGGATAACCCGTACGACGATATTCTGTCCAAGCTTCTACGGCATTGGGATAAAGTGCCAAATATTTCTGAGTAATAATCTTCTGAAGTTTGACTTCATCCGGATCAGATTCATTCCATTTTGGAGACACATTGTTGGTCGAAAGTTTACAAGAATAAGATTGGTTATACATTAATGTATTCCGTTCGATATCCTTTGGCTTTTTGTCACTCTGCAAATAAGCGGCAGCTCCACTCACTCCATTTTCTTCAAATGACTTAGTGACACCTTCTTCATACAAGGCCTTCGCATCACCCGTTGCCAGTTGATAAAGTACGGCTTCCGCTTTCAGGAAAGACACTTCCGAAGCACGCATCCAGAACAAAGGTGAGGATGAGTCCACCTTCGGTTTCGCTGCCCCTGCCTTGGCAAAAGCGCTGAGAGCTTTGTCATTTGTAGGAGGAAGTGCCTGGAAGCCATATGAACCAGCCACAAAGTTAGCATTCAGGCGCTTGTCACCGTATCCTTCCATGTATGCCCAGATAGTGGCCCCCATACGACATTCTCCATAGTCCTCCACAATCGGAATCAAAGAGTTCATCAACGGCAGCTTGGCGGTATTCTGTATTTTTGCTTCCTGCGCTACGGTCTCAATCACTCCTCCATTAGCCTGATCAAGCGCAAAAGTAATATATTCCTTTGCCAATGCCTGATCCTTAAAATGCACACGTACTGCCAGACGCAATATCAGCGAGTTAGCCAGACGGGTCCAGTTCTGTGCATTCCCATCATAAATCACATCGTATGACGAAAGTACTTTTGTCGTTGTACCAGCCAGGACCTGCGATGCTTCCTTCAATTCTGCCAACATGGTCTTATACACCGTTTCCTGTGAATCCAGTTTAGGAGCAATGTCACCGTTTCCGGCATTCGTATACACAATCGGCCCAAACACGTCAGTGGCACGAAGCCAGCCCATCACCTTTACCACATTGGCTACAGCCTGTACTTCTTTGTCTGCAGGATCCTGGGAATCTTTTGTATACTTATAAATATCATTCCATGCACGGAACAATTTTGAATAGAAGTTCTGGTAAGCATAGTTCATACGGGCATCCGTAAAGTTCCAGGTAGCTTCTGTATTGAAATTCCAGTTATTGTTCATACCCCAGTAACCGATGTAATTTCCAGCCGACATCACGTCTGTATTAGCCAAGTCATTACCCGGTCCTGTCGATTCTGTGGGTGAACCGATAGGAATCACAAGCTTCTGCATGTCCATAAACGGTGCACCATACAACAGACCACCCTGTTTCATTTCCTCTTCCGTAATACCATAGATATTCGTATTGATCTTCTCATAATCACAAGAAGCCAATGCCAATACAGATAATACAGGTATCAAATATTTTCTTATCTTCATATAATTTCTGTTTTTCATGATTGATTAGAATCCAAATTTAAGGCTCACTCCGTAAGTCCGCTGGCTAGGCAGCATGAAATAGTCGTATCCCTGTCCGAACGTACCTGTAGAAGCAGTCAGTTCCGGGTCGAAAGGAGCTTTGTTGTAAATCATCCAGAGATTGGTGCCATACACCGAAAGGCTCACGTTATGGAACGAGGTTCCCTTAAACCAGGAATTGGGGAAAGTATATCCCAGACTTGCTTCCTGAAGACGAACGTTTGTAGCAGAATATACATTGTAGGCATCCAAGTTGACCACTGATTCATAATAGTCCTTCGGACGTACTGCTACATTGCCCACCATCACTTTCCCGACATCGCGGGCATCTGCAGAAGCCTGCGATACACCAAACTGGTCAAGGATGGCTTGTGTCTTGGAAATTACAATACCTCCCAGACGGGCTGTCACAAGGAAGTTCAGGTTGAAACCTTTATACGTAAATCCATTTCTCCAGCCCAAGTTCCATTTCGCATTGACACTTCCCAGCTTATAAGGTTCGGTAGATTCAGTAGTAATATTTTGTCCTTCATTGTAGACGATGTAACCGTCCTGGTCACGTTTCAAACGTTCTTCTGCATAAATGGTACCAATTTCTCCACCTTCACGCAGACGGAAACGCCCTACCTTAATGTCACTCAAATCAATGGCTTCTCCGGTCACAGGATTCTTCACGTTAGAAGCCAGTTCAATAATTTTGTTACGGTTGGCTGTAGCTGTAAATGAGGTGCTGTAAGAAAAATCCCCAAAGGTCTGATCGTAACCCAAAGTCAACTCGATACCTTTGTTCTCCACATTACCTGCCTGTACAAACATATAGTCATACCCTGAACTTTCCGACAGTTTTGCTTCGAGCAACTGGTCGTAAGTGTTCGACTTATACAAGGTTACTCCTAAAGAAACCGTATTGTTCAACCATCTGGAGTCGATACCGATTTCATAAGAACGGGTTCTTTCAGGCTTCAGTTCCGGAAGCGGATAATACTTGAACGGCTTGATTACACCTCCTTCTACAGAATGGGTAATGGTACCCGGGGTCAATCCCGTATAAGGAATCGGTGAACCTACTTCCGTATAAGAAGCACGTACTTTAAAGAATCCCAATACCGGAGAGATAGACTGACGCAGATTTTCAGGCAACAGTTCTGTCACAATAGCCGACAATCCGACTGAAGGATAGAAAATCCAAGGAGATTTACTGTTCACTAACTGCGAAGGTTTATCCGTACGGCCTGTAAGTGTAAGATATACAGCCGATTTCCAAGAAAGTTCTGCAGAGCCGAACACACCGAAGTTCATCTTCCGGTTATCACCTCCTGTCTGAGACGGTACGCCAGTAGAAGGGTCTACGTTATCATACGCAAACTTGTTCGGAACAAGGAGCAACTGGCCGCCATACCCTCTTCCTTTCGTATCATATTCCTCAAAAGAAACACCCACATTGACATTTGCATAGAAGTCCTTGGCAAAAGGCTTGGAAAGGTTTGCCATGATATCGGCATATTTCTGACGGAAGGTCTCATTTGAATAATTGTAACGGCCCAACGGTCTGGCAAAGGTTCCGTGTGTAGAAGCATAGCGTTTATCTTCTCTTTCAGTATAGGTGTTATCCAAGCGGCCTCGTGCTGAAACATTCAGATAGTCGGTGATGTCATATTTCAATGAAGCATACAACATATAACGGTCTTTCACTTCCGGACGAATGTTACGGTAGGCTACCCAATAAGGATTCTGTACGGCCATACCGAAATCACCGGGCGCCCATGACTGCACATTGTATCCAAGCTCTGCATCATAACGTTCAAAATATTTTTCTTTCTCAAAATCTTCTCCGCGAGGATACAGATATGCTCCAAGAATCGGATTGAAATATGTACCGTAGGAAAGCATGTTGTTGTAATACTCACGTACATAGCTGGCAGAAACATCCATCGTCAACTTGTCATTAAACAGTTTGGTGGTATTTCTCACCATGGCATTGTAACGATGATATTTATTGTTCGGCACAATACCTTTTGCATTCACTGCCGACCCCGACACATACGTCTGATTTTTCTGATTTCCTACAGAAAGATTAAATGAGTTGGTAAAGGTAGTTCCCGTATTGAAGAAGTCTGCCGGATCATAAGAAGTAGGCACAGCCAGTTTCTCACCCCATGAAGCGGCTTCTCCACTCACGTTTCCATAAGTGTGCTGGAACTTCGGCAACACAAATGCCTTTGAGAACTCTGCGGAAGACGACACATTCACACTGACTTTACCCTCGGCACCTTTTTTTGTAGTAATCAAAATGACACCGTTGGCTGCACTGGCTCCATAAAGAGCTGCTGCAGAAGGACCTGTCAGCACAGAAAGACTTTCGATGTCTTCCGGGTTGAAGCTGGCAATACCCTCACCCGATGTACGTCCGGCTCCAAATCCTGTACCGTCGCCCGAGCGGTCTGCCTGATTACCCATCGGCACACCGTCTATCACATACAACACGTTGTTGTCTCCTTTGATAGACTTGTTACCACGCATCACTACGCGGGTACCTCCACCGACACCCGAAGCACTGCGCTGAATGCTCAAACCAGCAGAGAAAACGCATCAATCTCCGATATTAAGGAAGTTAATTGTTTCCAGAATAA
>ERZ824978.1814-NODE-1814-length-20899-cov-4.582758_pt1 | contig 20899 bp, 20 predicted proteins | sample MGYA00519860_ERZ824978 | MGnify/ENA primary metagenome ERZ824978 (study PRJEB31778, sample SAMEA3449184) | human gut metagenome | biome: human gut; feature: human-associated habitat; material: faeces | place: United Kingdom | collected 2010/2012 ... | reverse complement strand
CGGTCATCTTATATTCGACGTGAAGGTCCCCGTTGAGACCGTTGTCGAAAAGAAGGGCGACGCCGAAAAGGAAGTCGAAAGCAAGATCTTCCCCGGTTATGTTTTGGTCAAAATGATCATGACCGAAGAGAGCTGGCATGTTGTGAGAAACATCACGGGTGTTACGGGCTTTGTCGGTCCCGGTTCACGACCCACTCCGCTGCTTGATTCGGAGGTCGAGGCGCTCGGCATTGACGAAAAGAAAGTGAAATTCATGCTTTCCGTCGGTGACGAGGTAAAGATAGACGGCGGGCTGTTTGACGGCTACACCGGTACTGTCCAGTCGATCTCGGAGGATCAGAAAAAGGTCACCGTCCTTATCAAGAGAGGACGCCGCGATATTCCCGTCGAGTTTGACGCCGAAAACGTCTCCCCGGCAAAATGAGAGCGACCCCAAGTGTCGCGTGGGAGGAAGAAAAATTTCACTGATTTCTTCCGCAACTAACCACATTTGGAGGTATTTTTAAAATGGCAAAGAAAGTTCTGGGCTATATAAAGCTTCAGCTTCCCGCCGGTAAGGCAACTCCTCAGCCGCCTGTCGGTCCCGCTCTGGGTCAGTACGGTGTTGCTATCCCGGTATTCACCAAAGAGTTCAACGAAAGAACCAAAAACGACATCGGTCTTATCATCCCCGTTGTCATCACCGTGTACACCGACAACACCTTCACCTTCATCACCAAGACTCCTCCGGTTCCCGTTCTGATCAAGAAGGAACTGAACCTGCAGACCGCTTCCGGCCGCCCCAACCGCGACAAGGTTGGCAAGCTGACCAAGGAGCAGGTGCAGAAGATCGCCGAGATCAAGCGCCCCGATGTGAACGCCACGGATCTGGAAGCCATCATGAGCATGGTCAAGGGTACCGCCCGTTCCATGGGCATCACGGTTGAGGAATAAGACGACCAAGAGTGGGAGGACATAGTGCCGTTAGTACCACAGGAAGGACGGAAACATGAAACACGGAAAGAAGTATGTTGACAGCGCAAAGCTGATTGATTCCCTGACTGCTTATGATCCCGCTGACGCTTGCGACCTGGTTTGCAAGACCAGCAAGGCCAAATTCGACGAGACCATCGAGATCTCCGTTCGTCTGGGCGTTGACCCCCGTCACGCTGACCAGCAGGTCCGCGGCGCGGTGGTTCTGCCTCACGGCACCGGCCGCACCATTCGCGTGCTGGTCGTGACCAAGGGCGACAAGGTGAAGGAAGCGGAAGCTGCCGGAGCCGATTTCGTTGGCGGCGAGGAAATGATCCACAAGATCCAGTCTGAGAACTGGTTCGGTTTCGACGTGATGATCGCCACCCCCGACATGATGGGTGTGGTCGGCCGCATCGGTCGTATCCTGGGCCCCAAGGGCTTGATGCCTAACCCCAAGAGCGGCACTGTGACCATGGACGTTGCCAAGGCTGTTTCCGACGTGAAAGCCGGTAAGGTCGAATACCGCGTGGACAAGAGCGCCATCATCCACTGCCCCATCGGCAAGGCCTCTTTCGGCACTGAAAAGCTGACCGAAAACCTGACCACCCTGATGGAAGCCATCAACAAGGCGAAGCCCGCCGCTGCCAAGGGCACCTATGTGCGCAGCCTGTATATCAGCGCCACCATGGGCCCGGCCGTGAAGGTCAACCCCTTGAAGTTCTAATCGCAGGGGCATTGTCCCTGCACCCGGTTCCGAGCCCTTTGGGCGCGGGGCTGGTCGGGAAGTTTCTTGACTCCCAAGGCCGCCGCTCGGCAACGGGCTTCGCGACTTACGGGTTTGATGGATTTTTCCGTATGAAAAACAGCTCGTCTTTTTAGACGGGCTGTTTTTTTGCAGGGGCAGTGCCCCGGCACCCCGGTCCCGCGCCCTTTGGGTGCGGGGCTGATAAGCTGATAAAGAGTACCTTGATGCCGCTCATCTTGACGATTGAGAGACTCGACTAGGTTTGCTTAGTGAAAAAGATTATGTTAGCACAAAAAGAACATTTTCATAATCCTTTACATAATACTTCACATTTGTTCTCCCCTTTGAAAGAATTGTGTGTCCCTCGGCTTCTAATCTTAATCTCTGTTCGTCTATTCCCCCAGGATATTTTGGATTTAATTCTCCATTTGCTTTTAACGTTCTCCAATAAGGCGTTTCGTTTTCAGAACGCTGGTAACTCGCCCATGCAGAAATTGATACAAAGATCCCCGCTGTAATAGGCTCCGTAAAATCCGCTCGGTGTTGTTTAGCAAAATATTCACGAATTTTTCCTATTGTGATTACTTTGCCATACGGGATCAACTTCATCACTCTATCATAATCGATTGGCGGCGCAAAATACATTCTATTTCCACCGTATTTTTCTATGCTTTTCTCGTCTGTAATTATTTGGATTTTCGGCATATCTTTGCTATCATTGAGCATCGAATTAAAATCTTTTTCATTTTCATTTGGCATGAATGTCCACCTCCTGCCAGCATTATAGCGTCAGCTTTTAGATAATACAATGAGACAGTTTGTGATCCTTCAAAGAAAATTACGAACGAATGGGCTGCTGTCTCTCCATTCCCTGTTGGCTGCACATGAGCATTTTTGCAGGTCAACCCAATAAAACACCCGGCATGGAAGCCTATGCCGGGTGTTTTATTGAAAAATATACTCTACCTTATTTCACGAGCTCCCAGACCATTTCCACGGTAGCGGAAACGATGGTGCTGTCCATCAATTCGTCAGTCTCTGAACGAATGGTGTGCCCGAAAACGGGTTCTTCTTCCTTCAGGCTGCGCAGTGCTCCCAGCTTCATGCCGTTGGTTTTGGCGACGAATTCTGCCTTCTGCAGGGCATAATCCATAGCCAGATCCAGCGCTTCCTGATAGGCTTCCTGTTTGCCGCTGCTCTCCAGCGTGAAGGTATAGCCAGAAACTACGTTGGCGGAAAGGATCGCATCCAGAGTGCCCTCCAGCATCCCTTTCTCCGGCAGAGTCAGCTTCCATTCGCTGCCTACGCTCTGCTCATCCTGCTCTACGCCGCGCTCAAGCTTGCCGAACTTGAATTCATACTGCGTATTCAGAAAGGAATCGGACATTTGCAGCTGATTCTTGCTGATCCCCACCGATTCCAACGTCGTGTAAAGCTCCTCCAGCTTCTGATCATGCTGCTTGCGGGCTTCCTGAACCGTCTTGGCACTGGCGGAAATTTCAAAGGTAATGACCGCCGTGTCCAGCGTCACATACGTTTTTCCGTACCCGTAAACCGTTACGGTGCTTTCGCCCTCGCCCAACGCCGCTACAGGCAGCACTGTCAGCATCAACGCCAGAATCAACATTGCCATGCGTTTCATTTTTGCTCTTTCATCTCCTTTGCCTTTTTCCCTTTTTTCTTTGCGCGGCAGATCAGCAGGACTGCCGCCGTTACGATCGCCATCAGCCCCAATGCGGGAAGCGCCATCACGATAAAGACCAGCATATTACGAAGGAACTGTCCGAAGTCCTCCACGGAGTTCTGGAAGGCACGGCTGATGCGCTCCCCAAGACTCATCTCCGAGGTCACTTCCACCGGGGAATCCTCCCGCAGATATATATCCACCTCGCTCATATCCACCTGCCGGTCGATGGTGCGCTGACGGGTCTCATAGCTGTCGATGGAATACTGCGTGTCCGCAATGGCGCTCTCGATGGAGATCAGGTCTTCCACCGTCTCGGCCTTTTCCAGCAGCTCGTTAAGCCGTTCCATTTTGGCCCGCAGGGTCGCCAGACGGGCCTCGTTGTCCGCATACTGCACGGTCATGTCCGTGGAACTCTCCGAACGGTCCACCACCCGGCCCACGCTGTCCAGCCCGTTCAGGAACTCGTCCAGCTTGTCGGACGGGATCCGCAGGGTCATACTGTTGCTGCGGGCAGATCCGCTTTCCAGATCGCCGCTCTGATAGGTGGACTCAATATAGCCACCCACACTGCTTATCAGCTGGGTCAGCGCTTCCAGATCCGCGTCGTACTGCGCCGTGCGGATGGTCAGGCTGGCGGTGCGGATCAGCTTGCGGCTGGTCTCCGCTGTGGGTTCCAAGGCCGATGTATCTGCCGAGCTTCCGGAAGCCATGGAAACGGATTTTTTGGCATAGCCGCTTTCATCGCTGGAGCCAACCAGATCGTAGGCCGCCGCTTCGTTCTGATAGCCGCCGTCGTAGTCGCTGGCGGAAGTGTAAAGGCGGGGCTGCGCAGAGAAGGAACGATCGCTTGCGCCGTACTCCGGCTGCTGAGCGCCCACCCAACACGAACCGGCGACCAGCACCAGCGCCGCGGCGGCGGGCAAAGCCGCTTTCCACCACTTCCGCTTTGTTTTCTTCTGTTCCTTTTCCAAATGGCCGCTGAACTGACTCATGGTTAAACTCTCCTCTCGCTGAATGGCGCTGCGCCATTTTTCCTCGAAGGAAGACGGAACAGGCGCGCTGAACAGCTCCATCAGCTCATCGTCCAGCCGGTCGTTTTCATGCTTCGACTCCATGTTCCTCTCCTCCTTTCATGGGAATAGACGAGAGACTTTCCCAAAAGTTCCTCAAAATGTTGCATCTCCCTGCCCCAGCACCTTTCGAAGGTTTTCCCTGGCACGGCTTAAGCGGCTTTTCACCGTGCCCTCCGGCAGCTTCAGCAGCCGGGACAGCGCTTCGTAGGACTGATTTTCTCCATAATAAAGAGACAGGATCACCTGCTGATCCGTGGGCAGCTGTTCCACCGCCTGCCAGAGCTGCTCCTGCCGGGAGCGCTTCTGATAAACGTCCTCCGGCGTGGGCGACGGATCGACCGTCTCCGGAAGCCCGTCATAGGGCAGCGTTTCCCGTTTCCAGCGGGCGGAACGGAGAATGTCCAGACAGGTATTATGGGCGATGCGATACAGCCACGTGGCCGCGCCTTCGCCTCGGTAGCCGTCATAGGCGCGGAATGCCCGCAGCATGCTCTCCTGCGCCGCGTCCTCGGCTTCCTCCGGGCGGGACAGCATATGAAGGCAGTGGCGATAGACCATGCCCGCATAGGGCCCACATTCCTCGGAAAACCGCTGTGCCTTTTCGTCCATTCGCTCACTCCTTCCCCTCGCGCGATCTCAGTTTTAGTATAGCACGATTCTTTCTGCCGTGACAAGGCTCGTTTCCATTGACAATCCCATTTTACAATGTTAAGATAGCTTCGGTTCGGGCAAAAAGTCCGAACGGAAAAGGAGAGAAGACCATGCCTGTTAATAAGAAAATGTCCATCGGCGAAGTGCTTCGTATGGATGGCGACACCGCCGCGATTTTCATGAGCTTCGGAATGCACTGTCTGGGCTGCCCCTGCGCCACCGCCGAACCCATCGAGGACGCCTGCGCGGTGCACGGCACCAACGCGGATGAACTTGTGGAAAAACTCAACGAGTTTTTGAACTCCAAGAAGTAATTCTGTGGAAAACTGAGCGGAAAAGTGATGGAATCCCTTGTGATTCAATCACTTTTCCGTTATATGCGCAACGTGTGGGAAATTATTCTCAAAATGTGGAAAACCCATGGGAAACCCGTGGAAAGGATGTGAATCATCGTGGAGATCCGTTCGCAGCAGGAGGCGCTGTTCATTGCCTGTGAAATGGAAAAGAGCGCCATTCAGCTCTACACCCGCGCTCTGATGCTGCTGGAGCAGCAGGGACGTGCGGACGATCCGATCGCCGTCCAGATTCGGCAGACCTGCGAAGACGAGCGGGAGCATCTGCGGCAGTTCCGCGCCCATGCCCAGCCGTTGGACGGTACGCTGGAAGAACAGCTCATGCTCTCCGCCGCAGCCGAAGGCGTGCTGTTCGAGGGCGGTCTGATGGACGCGGTGCGGCGCGGGCTGCTGAACGACGTATCCTCCATGATGAATTACGCCATGGCGGCGGAAGAATGCTCGTCCCAAAAATACCGACAGTTCGCCGCTTTGGCGCAGGATGCCGACACCCGTGCCATGCTGGAAACCATCGCCGGGGAAGAGGACAAGCACCTTTCCAGCCTGCAAAAGCAGGCTCAAGCAGCAAGCCACTAAAATACCAAGGAGGCGTATTCTCATGAACCAGAACCTGCAAAACACGCAGAAGCTGGCCTTTGGCGGCATGTTGGCCGCGCTGGTCTTCGCGGCCACCTATCTTTTCAAGATCCCGATCTCCATCACCCAAGGCTACATTCATCTGGGCGACGCGTTCATTCTGCTGGGCGCGGTGCTGCTGGACTGGACGGCGGTGCCCGCTGCGGCCATCGGCAGCCTGCTGGCCGACCTGATCGCCGGTTATCCCCTGTACTGCCTGCCTACGTTCCTCATCAAGGCGGGCGTTGCGGCAATTGCCGTAGTGGGCTGCCGCAAGACCCAGTCCGACTGGCTGCGCATCCTGTGGTTCGTGCTGGCGGAGCTGTGGATGGTGCTGGGCTATTTCCTCGTCGAATGGCTCCCGCTGGGCTACGGTCTGGCCGCGGCGCTGGGCGCTGTAGGTCCCAACCTGGTGCAGGGTCTCAGCGGCGTAGTGATCGCTGCCGTGCTGCAGCCGGTGGTTCGCCGCATCCGCAAGCAGAAATGATTTCCTTCCGGCTGAGGCTTTCCCTCGGCCGGTTTCTTTTTGCCTTTCCCCCGCAACTGTGGTATACTGACCCTTGCCATTCTGGAAAATGTCCGCCGTTTGGCGGCTCGTCGCGGAGGAAACGCGCAAGCTGAAAATCCGCATTGCCAAAAAAGTCAACCATCGGGGGCATCGACTTACCCCTTTCCCATCATGCAAGGAGGTCTCGCCATGTCCGACCATTCCGCCTACATCAGCCCCTTTTCCACCCGCTATGCCAGCAAAGACATGCAGTTCATCTTCTCCGAGGACAACAAGTTCCGCACGTGGAGGAAGCTCTGGATTGCGCTGGCCAAGGCGGAAAAGGCGCAGGGCCTTGCCATCACCGACGAGCAGATCGCCGAGCTGGAAGCCCATTGGGACGACATCAACTATGAAGACGCCCAGCGCCGGGAGCGGGAATGCCGCCACGACGTGATGAGCCACGTCTACGCCTACGGCCTGCAGTGCCCCAAGGCCAAGGGCATTCTACATCTGGGGGCAACCAGCTGCTATGTGGGCGACAACACCGACGTCATCATCATGAAGCAGGGCCTTCAGCTGATCCGCCGGAAGGTGCTCAATGTGCTGGACAAGCTGGCCAAGTTTGCCGACGAATACAAAGCCATGCCCTGTCTGGCCTACACCCATATTCAGCCCGCCCAGCTGACCACCGTCGGCAAGCGCGCCACGCTGTGGATGAACGAGCTATACATGGACTATCTGGAGCTGGAGCATCGGCTCGATTCGCTGGCGCTGCTGGGCAGCAAGGGCACCACGGGTACGCAGGCCAGCTTTATGGAGCTTTTCGGCGGCGACGAGGAAAAGATTCGTCAGTTGGAACGCAATATTGCCCAGCAGATGGGCTTTGACCGGGTCGTGCCCGTCAGCGGTCAGACCTACAGCCGCAAGATGGACTATTTCGTGGTTTCCACTCTTTCCGGCATTGCTCAGACGGCCAGCAAATTCAGCTACGATCTTCGGCTTCTGCAGAGCTTCAAGGAGATGGAGGAACCTTTCGAAAAGCAGCAGATCGGTTCCTCGGCCATGCCCTACAAGCGCAATCCCATGCGTTCCGAACGTATTTCGGCCCTGAGCCGTTACGTCATGGTGGACACTTTGAACGCCGCCATCACCAGCGCCACGCAGTTTTTCGAGCGTACTTTGGATGACAGCGCCAACCGCCGCATTGCGGTCAGCGAGTCCTTCCTCGGGGTGGACGCCATCCTCAACGTGATGCTGAACGTCTGCGACGGTCTGGTCGTTTACCCGAAGGTCATTCATGCCCGGGTGATGAGCGAACTGCCCTTCATGGCCACGGAGAACATTCTGATGGACGCGGTCAAGCGGGGCGGCGACCGGCAGCAGCTTCACGAGCGTCTGCGCATTCATTCCCAAGCTGCGGGCAACGTAGTCAAGGAAGAAGGCCTGCCCAACGACCTGCTTTCCCGCATTGCCGCCGATCCCCTTTTTCAGACCACGGAAGCGGAGCTTCAATCCTTACTTGATCCTACTCTCTACACGGGCCGCAGTGCCCAGCAGGTGGACGAGTTCCTTTCCACCTTCATCCGTCCCCTTCTCGCCGAAAACGCCGCCCTCCTCGGCGAGCACGAAACCCTCACCGTATAGCAGGGGGTGACCCCCTGCACCCCCGGACTGCGCGCCATGGGCGCGCAGGGGCGTAGAGGGATATGCGGTTTGGCCTGGGTTTTACCGCCGCTCGGCGACGGGCCTCACGGCTCGCCGGTCTGGTGTGGTTTCCTTGTTTGTTGAATAGAAAAGGCCGCCATTCGGCAACGGGCCTCATGGCTCGCAACAAAGACCAACGTGGATATAAAATCCCGCTGGCCTTTTGTGTTACAGGAATATCCAGGCCGCGACGAAGCATCCCAAGCGATGCTGATTGAGTAGGCATAGTGCCAACCGTAGTGAAAAAACAAGCCTGTTTTTTTGCTGCAAAATCAGCCAAGTTACGCCGTAACATCCCAACTGGCTTTCCTTTGAGTCTGCCCAGCGCCACCTGCGGGGGAGCAGAGCGGCGATAGGCAGCGGAGGGAAAAAGCCTTGCCCTTTTTGAAAGAGGAAAAGAGTGAGCACGAGCGCGCACGAACGTATGAGTTAGCTAGCCAACTGTGCTGCGCGCGACATTGCGAACTCCCTCTTTCAAAAATGGGCAATAAAGGGCTTTTTCCCGGAGTCGCCGTGCCGCTGGCTTTCTTTGGTACTTTCTTTCGAAGCGAAAGAAAGTACTACCCCCTTCGGGGCGGAAGCCCCACCATCCGCGCCGGAGTCGGCGCGTCAAGCCCCGGCGAGGGCTTTTCTTACAGCAAAGTTGCCGTGTGCTGCTACAAGCAGGGGGCTTTCCTCGGGGCAAACAATCGGCGCGGCCCGCACTGCCGTGCGCTCCGCTTGTTGTTTGCCTGAACTCCGGGTCATTTCCGCCTTCGGCGGACAGCCCACTGGGCTGATATTTCCTTCCGTTCCCCCCTGCACCCCTTCGGTTTCGCCTAGCGAAAAGAAACCATACGCCAAGTCCCACCCCTGCGCCGTAGTCGGCGCGTCAAGCCCCACCGGGGTAGTTTTTTTACAGCAAAGTTGGCTTGCCCCGCAGCTTGCAGAGGGGCCTTCAAAATTTCTAAACGTAATCATCCAAAAGTCCATCGCTGCCGAAATCAACACGAGCTCCCCTTAAAATAAGACTTTGACGCTTTTCCCCTATTCTCTAATCAAAAAGGACGCCATTTTCACGGCGTCCCTTTGAGATTAGGATTCTTTACTTGTTCTGGTCTTCCTCTTCCGCGGCGTGGTAGCGCTGCATCCGGGTAGACCGGCGGCGGGGTTCCTCGCTGCCTGCTGAGGAAGCCTGCGGCTGGCCGGACTGCGCCGTCTCGCCGGAGACGGTTTCAATGGGCCGGGCGTAGGGGTTCGTCCGCTGCGCGGGCGTTCCGGCCGTGGCGGCCGGACGTTCCTCGGGCTGCTGAGAAGCCGGGGCAAAGGACGAGCGCTGGGTCTCCATTCCGTAGGAGGACTTTGTCTCGCTGCCCACAATGCTGCCGTTGCTGTAGGGATTGTTGGACGGGCTGTACGGATTGGTGCTGCCATAGGCGGAAGTGCCGCCGTAAGGATTCGCCGCGCTGCCCGTTCCGTTTACTGCGCTCGGATTCGATCCGTTCGCTCCATAGGAAGAACCATTATTCTGGGTTCCGTAGGACGTGCTGGGACGGGCGTAGGGATTCGTCGTTCCCGTCGGATTCTGGTTCTGCTGCCGCTGCTGGGTGCCCGCGCCTGTTACCGGCGGAGCTGCCACAGCCCGACGTGCGTAGGGATTCTGCGCCTGCTGACTGCTGCCGTTCTGGGCTGCGCCCGTCTGCGTGCCGGTTCCGGCTGCACGGCGGCTGGCCGCTACACGGGCCGCAGCCGCACGGCGCTTCTTGTTCTGGTTGACCGCGTAGGCATAGGCACCGCCCGCGCCGCCGATCAGTACCACGCCCACGCCGATCAGGCCCCACGGCACCGAGCCGGTCTGGGTTTCCTTGCTTTCGTCGTCATAGGTAATGGGGATCATCGTGCCGATGACGAAGGTCTCCGTCGGCTCCGCGCTGGCGGACGGCGATACGCTGGCCGAGGGCGCGGGGGTGGCGGTCGCATAGGGATTGAAGGGCGCGTAGCTGGTCGTGGTCGACACGCCGGTATTCTTCCAGGTGCCCACGTTCCAGTCCTCCACGGAGGAGATGTTCCCTGCCGTGGCGGAGCCGGAATTGCCGCCGCTGGGCTTCACGGAGGTGTTGCCCGAGGTATTGTCCTTGTTGCCGCTGGTGGAGCTGCCGGAGTTGTTGGCCAGCCCCTGCCGGTATTCATTGCTGTTCAGGAAGCTGGTCAGCTCGGTCAGGTTCAGCTGATGAAAGTAATCCCCGTGAACCCAGCCCATGGTGCCGTTCTGGTTGACATAGAACCAGGTAACGCCGTTGACCTCCTTGGAGCCGATGATATAGGCGAAGGCATACTTGCTCAGCGTCTTCATCTTTTTGCCGTTGGGCGTCTCGCGGAAGTTGACGGAATTGCTGGTCACGTAGCCGTAGCTGGACTTTCCGTAAGGATCGTAGGGCGCGGCCGTCTTGCTGGGCGAGGTAGGCGCAGTCGTTTTCTGACCGGCCATATACTTGTTGATTTCCGCTTCAGTCATCTTGCGGAGCATCTGGTCGGCGCGGATGTAGCCCGCGTTGCCGTTGTAGAAGACTACATACCAGCTTACGCCGTTCACCGTCTGCTGCTGCTGGACGTAGACCACGCTGTCCAACGGCAGCTGGGCGATGGTGGCCGTATAGGCGTTAGGGCCGTAGCGCAGGGGCACGCCGTCCGCCGTGGTGATGTAGTAGCCCTCCACGGAGGTGGTGGGCTGATCCGGCGTGGTGGGATGCTCCCGGTTCCACTGGTCGATCAGGGCTTGGGCCTCGGCGGCAGTGATGTGACGCACGTCGGAGTCCTTCACGATACCCACATCGTCGGACCCCAGCATCACGCGGCAGCTGTCGAACAGGGTATTTTCTACCGTAGCCTGACCGTTGATGTAGATCAGCGTATTGGGGGCCAGCAGCTTCTTCACGGAGCTGTCCTTCAGGTTGTACGCGCCCCGCAGGCCGGTCTGCACGGTGGTGACCGCATAGCCGGTGTAGATTTCACTCTGGGTCTTCTTGCAGTAGAAATTCACCAGATTGGGGGTCGCGATGCCCAGATCATCCACCGTGATCTCAGCGGACTGAGGCACGTCGGTCACGATCTCATACCCGCTGGGCACTACGGAAGCGTCGGGCTCCAGCACGGTTTTGCCGGGAGTCAGTTCCTTCTTCACGCTGGCGATCATCGTCGCATCGGAGGAGCCGGTCACCAGATAATGAATCTCCACCGTAGCCTTCACGCTGGTGCTGACCAGATGGAAGGTGATGGGCTCCGCCACCAGATCGTCCCCTACGGTCACGGTGTAGGACGTGGGATAGTTGGTGGAGGGCTGATAGCCGGAGGGCACGTAGCGGGTGTTCAGGGCCACGGTGGTGGTTCCCTTGGGCAGCTCGATGTACTCGGGAGAGCCCATCACCTGCTGGCCGATAGCGTCCACATAGCGCACTTCCAGCGTGGCGGTGGTCTTCTGTTTATAGCTGAAGGTAACGGTGTCGGGGCTGGCCTTTCCGTCCTGACTGATGACCTGACCGGCGCTCACGCCCTGATAGGTATAGCCCTTGATCTCGGCCCGGTATTCGGCCAGATCGGCTTCGCCGTAGGTTCCGTTTTCCAGCGAGACCACCAGACTCTGCTGAATCTCGTTGCCCTTTTCGTCCACAAAGCGGAACGTCACATTGGCCGCCGTGGGGGTCTGGGGCTTTTCATAGGTAAAGGTCACAGTCTGGGGCTCCACGGAGCCGTCTTCGTACAGGGTGACGGTCACGGGAGCCACATCCAGCGCGGTGTAGTCGGAGGGCACCAGACTGGCGTCCGGGCTGACGGTATTTTCGCCCAGCACGGTCAGCTGGCGTTCTTCGTTGCTGAACTCCACGCCATCGGCCATGTAGACCACGCGCACCTTGCCGTTTACCGGCTTGCGCTGGTAGGTGAAAAACACCTCGGCGGGGCTTGCCACGCCGTTTTCCACGGTCAGCTGATTGGTGCTGACACCGATGCAGTCATAGCCGTCAATGGCGGCCTGATACACGCTCAGGTCGGTATAAACGCCGTTGGGCACCGTGGTCTGCACAGCGTCCCGCAGGGGATTGCCCTGACCGTCCACAAAGCGGAAGGTCACGGTCCCCTCGGTGGGAATGACGGGCGCGGCGTAGGTGAAGGTCACGTCGGTTTGCGTGGCCGCGCCATTCTCAAAGGGAATATTCACGGGGTTCGCATCCACAACGGTGTAGTCCGCCGGGACCAGCTCCGGCTTCGGGCTGACCGTGTTGTTGCTTTCCGTGATTTCCACGGTGTCAGTGGCAAACTCCACGTCGCCCGCCACGTAGTGCACGTTCACCGTAGCAACCGCTTCAGGCCGCTGATAGGTGAAGGTCACGTCGGTTTGCGTGGCCGCGCCGTTTTCAAAGGGAATGGTCACGGGGTTCGCATCCACAACGCTATAACCTGCCGGGATCAGTTCCGGCTTCGGGCTGACCGTGTTATTGCTCTCCGTGATTTCCACGGTGTCAGTGGCGAACTCCACGTTGCCCGCCACGTAGTGCACGTTCACCGTGGCGGTGGCTTCACCCTTTTCATAGGTGAAAGTCACTTCCGTCATGCTGGGCTGACCGTTGGTGAACGTGATCGTCACCGGCTCCACCGAGACGGGCTGATAGTTCGCAGGCACCAGTTCTTCCTTGGGCGCGATAAAATTGTCGCTTTCGGTGACGGTAACGGTATCCGTGGCAAATTCCTGCCCGTTGGCTACATAATGAACCTTGATTTCCGCCCGGGCTTCCGGCTTCTGATAGCGGAAGGTAATGACGGAGGGCTGGGGCTGGCCGTCCACGAACGTCACCTGCACCGGGTCGGCCTCCACGGGCTCGTAGCCTTCGGGCACATACTTGGCCTCCGGGGCCACCATGGGTTCTTCGGTGGAGACGGTCACATAAGCGCCGCTGAATTCCGTACCGTTTTCATCCACATAGGATACATACACCTGCGCAATGCTGCCCAGCTGCACAAAGTCGCTCACAATGTAGCCGACCTGCTCTTTGTTATCCTCGCCGAAATAACTGACATAGTACCAGTGCTTGCCCTCTGAGTCCAACTGAGCATGCACGGTGACAGGCGTCTTCTGGTTCAGCGTGCAGATAACGTTAACGGTATCCTTGCCGCTTTTCGGCGTAGCACGGAAATTGATCGTTCCTTTTTCCGCGACCGTATAGCCGGGCACGTCGTTCAGGGGCGTATAATTGTCATAGGCTTCGGGGCCTTTTTTTGTGGGCTCCTGCGTGGGCGTTTCCGGCTCTGGGTTTCCAGTGTCGCCGGTATTGCCGGAGTCCCCTGTGTTCCCTGCATCACCTGTGCTGCCCGTATCGCCAGTATTTCCAGCATCGCCGGTATTCCCGGCGTCTCCAGTGTTGCCAGCGTCGCCGGTGTTGCCAGTATCGCCGCTGTCGCCGCCGGGGGCGCTGACGGGCCGCATGTAGAAGATCACGTCTCCGGAAACGGTGCCGTCATTGTTCACCGTCACCGTCTGGGGCGTGGAATCGATCATCTCATAGCCGGAAATCTCGCCCTGACGGTCCGGCGTAAACTGATACACGCCGGGGGCCACGTCGTAGCGGGTATCGTCCAGCAGCTGCTGCCAGTCCTGCGTAATATAATAGATATGAACCGTTCCGTTCACCGGCGCAGCCTGAGGGAGCTGCTGGGTGGACAGATACACATAGCAGCTGCCGGCGTAGTCGGTCTTTTCCTCGTTGCGGTAGAACTCCACCAGCGCCACGGCCTGCGTGGCGTCCGCCGCCGTCACGTCCTGCTGGGAAACAGGTGCGATCTTGTCAGCGTTCCACCAGAGATAGGTCACGTTATAGAAGTAGGGACTTCCGTCCGCCACTCCCACGGTGATCTGCAGGGGCCACGTGGGGCTGTCCATGGTCTGGGCCCAATAATAAGTGACCCCGTCCTCCCCCACCGCCAGCTGCCCCATGGCGCTGCCGGTCAGGCCGTTGGCATCCGTGTAGCTCACATAAACCGCAGGCACGTCCGCCGTTTCCGTGGCCAGCGCCCCCAGCGGGGCCGCCAGCTGCAAAAGGATCAGCAGCAGACTGGTCAATAGGGCCAGTCCTCTTCTTCCGTATGATTGCGTCCCGAACATATTGCAGTTCCTCCTTGCCGTTTGTTCTGACCGAAGATTCTCTCCGTCCACAGGGCGGGTAAGGATCTCCATGTTCATTTTAAGGGGAATGATATGGCCTGTCAAGAAATTCAGACCCCGGATTCCCGTCCATTATGTTACAACTTTCGCGCCGATCTTTTTTCCGTTCTGCAAGGGTTCCGCCGTCCCGTTGGCGAATTAAGAACAAGGTCATTTCAAGGAGGCGAACATTCATGTTGTCCGACGACCGTCAGCTGATCGAAACGCCGATCAGCGATGAAACCGTATTCCGGGGAGCCCTGATCGACGTGAGCCACATGCAGGTGCGCCTGCCCAACGGCCGCACCGCCCTGCGGGAGATCGTCCACCACAAGGGAGCGGCAGCCATCGTTCCTGTAGACGACGAGGAGTACGTCTATCTGGTGCGACAGCACCGGGTGGTCAACGATATGCTGACCTGGGAAATTCCCGCCGGTAAGCTGGACACCGCAGACGAGGATCCCCTGCACTGCGCCATGCGCGAGCTGCGGGAGGAGACCGGCCTGAAAGCCGAGCATATGGAAAAATTGAGCCATATCGTCACCACGCCGGGCTTCTGTACCGAGAAGATCGGCCTGTATCTGGCCACCGGCCTGAGCCAGCACGAAGATCATCCCGACGAGGACGAATTTCTCCGCGTGACCCGCATCCCCCTGAAGGAAGCGGTGCAGCGGGTCATGAGCGGCGAGTTTCAGGACGCGAAGACCGCGCTGGGGCTGCTCATGGCGTGGCAGAAGCTCCATCCTTCCTATAAATAAACGCGGAGTCGGAACGATTTCATGCAAAACCATCTGAATCTTTTTTCCAGTCTGCCAACGCTGCACACGAAACGGCTGACCCTCCGCCCGGTCCGCATGAGCGACGCGGCGGATCTTTACGAATATTCCAAGGATCCCGAGGTGGCGCGGCACGTGCTTTGGGATGCGCATACCTCCATCCACCAGACCCGTTCCTATCTTCGGTTTCTCATCCGCCAGTACCGGGCCGGTCAGCCCTCCACCTTTGTGATCGTATGGAACGAAAATCATAAAGCCATCGGCACCATCGGCTTTATGTGGGTGCAGCAGGAGAACCGCTCCGCCGAGGTGGGCTACAGTCTGAGCCGGGCCTATTGGAACCGGGGCATCATGACCGAAGCGCTGCAGGCCGTGCTGCAATTCGGCTTTGACACTCTGAATCTGAACCGTATCGAAGCCCAGCATGAAAGCGATAACCCTGCCAGCGGACGGGTGATGGAAAAAGCGGGAATGATCCATGAAGGGCGGCTGCGCCAGCGGGTCTACAACAAGGGCCGCTACGCCGACGTGGAGCTTTATGCCATTCTTCGGCAGGATTTGCGTTTTTCCGCTCGTTAGATTACAATGAACAGGGCGATTGCCGAAGAAGGGAGCTGCGGCCATGAAGCGATGGAAACGATTTCTGCTGTTGGGGTTCGTGTTTATCCTGCTGACCGGCTGCACGGCCAACCATTCCGAGTCCTACCGCCGGGCGTTGGATATTTTTGCCTCCGGCGAATATGAAGAAGCGGCGCAGGCCTTCGAAAAGCTGGGAGACTATCAGCAGTCCGCCCAATACGCCGCCTATTCCAGGGGGCTGGTGCTGTGGGAGCAGGGCGACTATCTGAACGCCGAACCGTACTTTGAGCAGTGTCAAACGCTTCTGATGGGCGGACAGCGGTACGCCTACTGCCATGCCTGTGCGCTGGAAGCGGCGGGAGACGCTGCGGGTGCGGCCGAGGCTTTCGGCAAGCTGGGCGACTTTGAGGACGCGGCCCTGCACCAGTACTACAACGAAGGCGTGGACGCGGAAAACCGCAAGGACTACGAAAAGGCTCTTTACGACTATTCCGCCGCCGGGAACGTGGCCGACGCTTCCGACCGGCTGCTGAACCTGCAGGGGCAAATCTACAACCGGGCCATCGAGCTTCGGGAGGAACATTCCTACGAAGAAGCTATTTACCTGTTCACCATTTTGGGAGATTATCTCAGCAGCGCCCGTCAGGCGGTGGAGTGCGAGCAGATTTTCCGGGACGAGCAGTACAGTCAGGCGGACGCAATGGAAATGGCCGGAGACCTGCAGGGGGCCTACGATCTTTTTTCCACGCTGACCGGGTTCCGGGACGCGGCCCAGCGGGCTTCTGATCTGGCTTCCCGGCTGGGCATCCCCGATACCAGCGAAAGCGACTGATTATCACTTACGAACGGAGGCCATTTCAATGGCAAAGCTTTATTTCCGCTACGGGGCCATGGGCTCCAGCAAAACGGCCAACGCCATCATGGTGCGCTACAACTATCTGGAGCGGGGCCAGAAGGTGCTCATGCTCAAGCCTAAGCTGGACAGCCGGGACGGCGAGACCATGGTGGCCAGCCGCTGCGGCCTTTCCTGCGCCTGCGGCTACATGGAGGACATCGACACCTACCCCGTAGAGGAATACGACTGCGTCATCGTGGATGAGGCCCAGTTTTTGACCAAGGCGCAGGTGGAGAAACTGGTGGAGATCGTGGATGACCGGCATGTGCCGGTGATCGCTTACGGTCTGCGCACGGACTTTCAGGGCAACCTGTTCGAAGGCAGCCAGTGGCTGCTGGCCTGGGCGGACACCATCGAGGAGGTCAAGACCATCTGCTGGTGCGGCAAGAAGGCCACCTGCAACGCCCGCATTCTGGACGGCAAGGTCGTCAAGGACGGCGCGCAGGTCATGCTGGGCGGCAATGAGAGCTACGTCAGCCTGTGCCGCAAGCACTGGACCGAGGGTAAGCTGAAGCCCTGACCCCGCGCGGGCCGATCACATCCCGAAAGGAGGCGCCGTCATGGAAAGATTGCGCCGGTTCATCTGGTATCTGGCGGGCAGACTGTTTCTGCTGCTGACGCTGATGAGCCTGTTTACCGTCACGTTTTATTACGCCATGAACGCCACCAACATCTATATCGTCCTCAAGGACGGCATGGCCAAGCGGGCGCAGGTCATCATGATGGAGGAGGACGCTTCCGAGCTGACCAAGTTTTTCCAGTCCAGCTACCTGCAGCGGGATCAGAACCTGCAGATCGCGCTGGAAGGGAAAAGCCCCTACACCTATTACACGGTGCGCGGCATCGACCACCGGCTGAAAATGACGTGGATGTGGTGCTGGCCCTGGGACACCACCGCCCGGGCGGAATTTACCGAGACCATCCCCCGCATCGACGGACGGGTAAAAAGCTCGTCGGCGGACGCGGCCCGAGCCCTGTATGGCGACGGCTTCGAATATCCGCCCAAATGGCAGGGCGGGCGCTATGCCGCCACACTGGTGAAGGAAAACGGCCAGTGGCACGTGCGCAGCCTGACGTTACTGGCACAGGTGGACGAATAACCTTTCTTTTTAGCCTTGAAGCAGGCACCGTCTCGCGGTATAATGAAACGGTGCTTTTTCGTGTTCTTTTGCATAGATGCGGCAAAGCGAAAACAGAAAAAGGTGGAGTTTTCATGGTGTTGTACATCGGTACGGGAGCCGCGCCGCTCCGAGGGAGCTTTCTGCTGGCCGGGCTGGTTCTGTTTTGGGGTCTGGGCTTCTGGCAGGGAAAAAAGCGGGGCTTCGACGCCCTCACGCTGGTGCTGGCTTCCGTCCTGACGCCTCTTTTGAGCGTATTCTGCGCCCACTTTTTCTACCGGCTGGTCAATCTGGCCTATGACCCGCCCGCCTTTACGGAGCTTTTCGCCCTGTGGCAGAACGGGCACATGCTGTACGGCGGACTGGTTGGCTGCCTTCTGGCGCTGTGGTGCTGCGGCGGAAAGCGCGCCCTTCGCCTGATGGACGCATACGCTCCCTCTATGGCCCTGATGATCGCCGCCTTCCGGCTCAGCGAAGGCTTTGCCGGGCAGGGGTACGGCGAATACGTCTACGAAGAAACCTTTCTGTGCCGCTTTCCCTTTATGATGTACGATCCCTCCTACGAATTGTGGGCATGGGCGCTGTTCATGGCGGAAGCGCTGGTGGCTCTGGTGCTGTTTGCGGCGCTGCTGTGCCGCAAAGACCGGCGGGACGGAGACGGCATTCTGCTGCTTCTGGGGCTTTTCGCCGCCGCGCAGATCGTGCTGGAAAGCCTGCGCCGGGACGAGTTCCTTCGCTGGGGCTTTGTCCGCTGCGAGGAACTGTTCAGCGCTCTGACCGTTGGAGCGGTGCTGTTTGGCTATCAGCGGCTTTCCCAAAAGGGCAAGGCGCTGCAAAAAGCCCTTTGCTGGGTCTTTTATCTGCTGCTGGTCGTCTTCTGCATTCTGCTGGAATTTGCCACTGAAGGCCGCATTCCCTTCCTGCGCTTTTTGGACGTGGAAGGCTGCTATGGCTGCATGGTCGCTGCTTGCGTTGGTCTCATGGGCTGTGTGCTATGGATGCGTTCGCTGGGTTCGGAACGGGGGAAGCGCGCCGGGAAGAATGGACGACCCGTAGTTCAAGCCGTCTGTCTGCTGCTGGCGCTTTGTGCGCTGCCCGGCTTTTCACTGGCGGAAAGCGCCGAACTGCCCCACTTGGAACCTGTTACCTTTTCCGATATTTCCTATGAAGCTTCCGAAGACGCGAAGAACAATTACAAGCCGGACAGCAGCGCCTTCAGCGAGGACAATCTGTCCTACCATGACGATTCCATTGATGTGAAGCTTCACCGCATTCGCGTCCATGACACCGACGTAGTGGCGGCGTTCATTCAGATTGCCAACGCCAACCAGATCTGCAGCGAGCTGGCCAAGCCCTATCCGCAGAAGGCCACCATGCGGGCCAGCGTTATCGCCCAGAAGGTGAACGCCGTTTTTGCCATCAACGCCGACTGGTTCACCTATCATGACGCGGGGATCATCTACCGCAACGGTGTGCTTCTGCGGGAGCGGGAGGACGAAAGCTACGATGGGCTGGTCATCGACGATCAGGGCGATTTCCACATTGTGTCGCCCATGACGAAGGAAAACTTCGCCAAGCTGGAACGGCCCGTGCTGCAATCCTTTGCCTTTGGCCCCGCGCTGGTGCTGAACGGCGAAGCGCAGACCTTCCCCGACCGGAAAGTGACCTATGCCCAGCGGGTCGCCATCGGCCAGATCGACCGCCTGAAATACGTCGTCGCCGTTTCCGACGGCTACATGCAGGAGAACTCCACCGGCCTGACCATGGATCAGATGGCCCAGCTCATGGCGGAACTGGGGGCCGTCACCGCCTACAATCTGGACGGCGGACAGTCCTCCAGCATGATCATGCACAACATCAAGATGAACGCCGACTCCAAGGTCATGCGGGCCGTCGGCGACATCCTGTACTTTGTCACCGCGATCCCCAACGACTGACAGACCTAAAAAACAAAGGAGGATTTTCTTTTATGAAGCACTTGATTCGTGTGTTATCCCTGATCCTGTGTGCGGCGCTCCTGCTGGGCGTATGCGCCGCGTCGGCGGAAACACTGCCCGAGGTCGGCAGTGAGATCACCTTCGGTCACTACGAGCAGGACGAAGACCTGACCAACGGTCAGGAGCCCATCGAATGGATCGTTCTGGATGTGGACGAAGAAAATCAGAAGGCGTTCCTGCTGAGCAAATATTGTCTGGAAACAAAGGTGGTCTACCCGGAGCGGGTGCCCATGTACTGGGGTGCTTCCACCCTGCGGGAGTGGATGAACGGCGAGTTCCTGAACGCGGCCTTTACCGCCGAGGAGCAGGAGAAGATCCTGACCACCACCGTCACCAACGAGAATCCTCACGGCATGAAGGGGGCCGGCGCGGACACGGAAGACAAGCTGTATCTGCTCAGCCACGAAGAGATCCTGCACTACTTCCCGGAGCAGTCCAGCCGGATGGCCTACGCCACGGAACATGCGAAGGCACAGGGCTGCACCATCGGCGAAACGACCGGCGCGTGCCGCTGGTGGCTGCGCACCACGGGCGCCCGGAAGATGGACATGTGGGGCGTTCGGGTGGACGGCCGTCTGACGGCCTACGGCATGCAGGACGTAGACTGGCCCACCAACACGGTTCGTCCGGTATTCTGGATGGACTATTCGAAGTAAAAAGCAAATGTAAAAAGAGACTGCGGAAGGCAGTCTCTTTTTTGATGGGGAGAAAGGAGCAATGCGCTTTTTGGCTTTAAAGGGAAGGAGAAAACAAGAGAAATATTCTGATGGTTCTTGTTTTAGGACTATTTGTCCTATTTTACAAAGTGAACGGAGGGGTGCAGGAGGAAAGTAAGGATTCGACGAACACAGCTGCTGAAGGTGGTTAGCGACCCGGAGTTCAGGCAAACAACAAGCGGAGCGCACGGCAGTGCGGGTCGTGCTGATGGTTTACTCTGAGGAAGTCCCATGCTTGTGACGGCGGGCGCTGGCTTTGCCGTATAAGAACCCTCGCCGGGGGAGGCGCCGACTACGGCGCGGACTGAGACTTACTGTCCTATTGGTTTCTCTCCAACTTCGGTGCCCGAAGGTTTCCAAAGGGCGAACGGAAAGCC